>ERZ773049.76-NODE-76-length-58048-cov-14.596520_pt1 | contig 58048 bp, 57 predicted proteins | sample MGYA00580633_ERZ773049 | MGnify/ENA primary metagenome ERZ773049 (study PRJEB29015, sample SAMEA2737991) | human oral metagenome | biome: human oral; feature: human-associated habitat; material: dental | place: China | collected 2066 ...
AATAAAATTTCAATAAAATGATATGAATTTTTATTTAAAGACAGAATTTTAAATTCGCGCCTCGGGTTTTGACTATAATATTGCCGCGTAAAGCTTCAATAAATTTTTGAAATTTTACGCGATGCAAAGCGCGGGTAAAATTTAGAATTTTAAAAGCTATAAAATTTATTAGCTCCGGCGACCCAGATATGCAGCTATAGCCCGGATGGTAAATTTAGTCCGCGCAGCTTTATCTTTGTCTAAATATTTCATTGTATAATTCTTAGCTTTTGGAGGTTATATGGAAAAATCGCGGCTAGGACTACTACAAACCGAGGCCATTGCCACGCTTAGCGACGAGGAGCTTGCAATGTTCGAGCACCAAGTCATCAAAAAAGGCTATGTTTTTTATAGTGAGGCGCCTAAAGTTTTTATTTTTAAAAGCGGGCAGGCGAAGCTTTCGTTTTTTGAAGACGGCGAAGAATTCATCATCAACTACCTAAACAAGGACAATATCACTATTCTTAATGAAATTTGCGCACTTGAGTTTTTAGAGGACAGCGAGATTTATACGATCGATGCGAGCGGACTAGGGGAGATCTTGGCAAATCGCAGCTTTTGCGAGGCATATATAAAAATTTTAACAGAGATAATTCTGCTGCAGCGCAAAATCACACGCTCTATACTTTTTGAAAATGCAAAAGGGCGCATCGCGAGCTTTTTGATCGAGCTTGCAAACGAGCAAAATTTTCATCAAAACGGCTACAAATACGTCTTTTTGCCATTTTCGCTAAAGGTGCTTTCATCCTTTGTGGGGCTCAAGCGCCAAAGCGCGAGTACCGCGTTTAACGAGCTTGTAAAAGATAACGTAATTCAAAAAATCAGCCAGCACGAGTTTTTGATCCTAGACTACGACAGATTGCTTAGTTACTGTGTTTAGGCGCGGGCTAGAGTTTTTAAAGCATTTATATGGCTTACGCTTACGGCTTAAGCGCGAAATTTTGTCTAAAGTTACGGCGCAGGATTTTACCTAGATTTACAGCGTAAAATTTTTATCAAGAGTTTTGTTTCAGAATTTCATCCCGAATTTCGTTAGGATTTCGTCTAAAATTTTGGATCAAATGAAATTTTACGCATCGGAATTTTTAAAATTTTAGAAATTAAAAATGCGCGGCAAAGTGCCGCGCCCATATTTTGTTTATATCGTACTGAAGCGCGATAGATTAGTCTTTCTTTTTCATATCGTATTTATTTACCATAAATCCGACCAAGCCTACGAAAAATAGACCGCCGCAGATGTTGCCTAGCGTAACTGGGATCATATTTTTAACGATGAAATTTCCCCAGTTTATTGAATCTATTTGAGCCGCCGTTACGCCGTGAAGCGAGCTTGCAAGAGCATTTACATCGCCACCTGCAGCCGCAAGGTAGTGGCCTTTAGCGATGATACCTTCGGTTAGGATAAACATATTTGCCACGCAGTGTTCCATAGAGCAAGCTACGAATGCGCCGATCATCCACATAATTGCAAAGAATTTACCCGATAGATTGCTCTCGCTGGTCGCAGTCCAGATAGACATACATACAAACACGTTACAAAAAATTCCGCGGATGAATAGCTCATGAAAAGGTGCGTTTATTTTGCCTACTGCTGCAGGAATGAAGTGCTGCAAGATGTAGCCGTCATATTTAAGCGGAAGTCCTGAGTAATAATACATATACGCGATTAACGCGCCGCCTACGAAGTTAAAGCACCAAACGATAGCCCAATAGCCGATTGTTTTACCTAGCGGTAATTTGCCATCGGCAGCAGGTACGCCCGTTAAAACCGAGCTAGTAAATAGATGCCCGCCGTAAAAAACCACCATCATCAGACCGCAGCTAAAGGTAATACCACCGATGAAATTCGATAAGCCAATAGATTGCTTTTCAGCCATTCCGACGGTCGAGTGAGCCCAGAAAATATCACCCATAGCGATTGCAGCGCCCGCCATTATAGCTAGAAAAATTATGCTAATTAGCGGGGTATGCGCCTTGTGTTGCATCGAACTAGACACCGCTTGCGCGGTTTCTGCAGGATTTAACATTTACTCCTCCTCATTTAAATTTGAATCAATTTCTAAGATACGCTCATAAGCTTTTTGCGCACTTTTTTTTGCGCTCTCGCTCAGTCCTTCTTTAAAATCAAGGACGTTATCGAGCAACACGCTAATGCCCAAAAACAACGTCTTTGGGCAAATTTTGCGCAGATAGCTTAGAAGCACCGGCGTAGGCAGGTTATGCGTCGAGTAGATATAGTCGCGATCGTTGCTGAGGTCGAAAAATTCTATCTTATCCTCATCAAAGCCGCTCATCGCATCTACTACGATTAGAATTTCAGGGGCGAATTCCCTAAGTGCTGCAAATTCGTTTTCGGGCACATCCTGCCCATAAAAAACGCGCCAGTCTTTTAGATTCGCCTCGACTATTCGCCCTGTTTCATTGCCCACGTCATCGTCGCCGCGAAGGGGATTGCCGATACAAAGCAACGCCTTTCGCATCAAAAATCCTTCCTTAGCACGAAGTATCCTTCGCGCATATTTTTTAGCAGATCTTTAAGCTCACATTCGCAAAGCTGAGGGATTAGCTTGGCTGCGTGCTCGGCAAAAATTTCAATCTCGAAATACTTGCTTAGGTTACCGATCTTAAATTTAACGTAGTCGCCCGAGTTCTCGACGATGCGTTTAAATTCTTCATCGTCTATCTCAAGCACCTTTTCGCTAAAATCTATCGTACCCACGCCGTGACCGACGCAGGTGGAAAAAACCTTGATATCCTTTAGCTCTTTAGGTAAATTTTCGTTTTCGTCCATATGCCGCTTTGTAAGCTTAAAAACCTCAATCATCGTTTGCTCCAGACCTCTTTTTGCGGATCGATCTTAAATTCTTCCGTAGCGCGGGCGTATTTTAGATATACGTCATTGTGCAATAGTGCCATGCACTCCGCGTATCTAGGATCCTCTTCGGTATGGATGGCGTTAAGTAGAGCCTCGCGAGAAGCTTTTGGATCGTGAACGTCAGATGAGGTTTTGATCGCATCCATATATTTTGCGAATAAAACTCTTCCGAAAATATAGCTCATCAGCCTCTTAGCTTCAGCTTGCAGATCGCGCTCGAATAAAATATCGCCGATAACTGAACTCTTAACCGGTGGCGGAAGAGTGCTATCTTGCTCATAGCTCTTCTTTTGAAGCTTTTGATCGATGATGCCAAGCGCCATGCCAAGACCATAGATGATGCTAGCAGGATGCGGAGGGCAGCCGGGGATATATACATCTACCGGTACAATCTTATCGATACCACTCCATACGCTATATGCGTCATGGAAAATTCCACCAGTGCTTCCGCAGGCCCCAAGAGCTACTACGATCTTTGGATCAGGTGCAGCCTCATAAGCGCGGAGCAGCGGATAATACATCTGTCGAGTAACCGGACCGGTGCAGACTAAGATATCTGCGTGGCGAGGGTTAGCTACAAGTTTAAATCCGAAGCGCTCCGGATCCCACATCGGCGTGATAGAAGCAAAAATTTCGATTTCACAGCCATTGCAACTTCCGCAGTCGATACGATAAACGCTGAAGCTTCGTTTGATATTTTTCAAAAGCTCCAATTTTGCGGTTAGATCGTTTGCGTTTTTAATATTTTCGGGGACTTGATACAAACTCATTTTATTGCCTCCTCTATACCTTTGGTCACTCTTTCGACCGCTTGAGCTTTTTTGCATTCAGGACAGATATAGAGATATTTTTTAGCTTCTTCTAATCTGCCTGGGAGCAAATTTGCCGTACTTAGCTTTTCTAGCGTGTAGTTGATGAGCCTTTTTGGGGTCATCGGCTTGCCGCAGCAGCTGCATTTCTCCATCTCAAGCTCGCCGTGTTGGATAAGCGCGCTTTTATCAAATTTTACCGCTAGCTCAAAGCTATTGCCTAGCCTTACCGCTCCCGTAGGGCATACCTCGTCGCAGCGACCGCAAAATATGCAGCGTCCGCAATCAAATTCCCAAATAAGCTTGGTTTGAGCTTCATTCATCTTAAGCTCGATCGCATTGGATGGGCAGGCGATACCGCACGCGGCACAGCCTATGCAAAGCTCATAGGTGTATTCAGGTTGCCCGCGAAAATTCTCGGGCACGATGTATGGCTCGAACGGATAAGCATAGGTCGCCTTACCATATTTTTCGGTAATGTCGAATAATTTCATCATCTTAAATCCTTTTTGCTAACCTTGCCGTCTTGGCAAAATTTCTTAAGGTCTTTTTCGGTTAGAATTTTACTCTTTCCGCTATTAATATCGACTAAAGTTACGCGCTCGGTGCATGAGTAGCACGGATCCATCGAGCATACGATTAGCGCCGCATCGGAGATGTTATTTCCGCGGAATTGAAATCGCAAGCTCGGCCAGTTGTTATACGTAGCGGCACGACATCTCCAGCGGTAAACCTTCTGTGCGTTTCCTTGCATGATCCAGTGGACATTTTCGCCGCGTGGTGCTTCGTCGTGACCTAAAGCGTAGTTTTCTGGTCTGATCATAGTCTGTGGATCGATCATTATCGGAGTTTGCGGCATTTGATGCAAGCACTGCCTGATGATGTGGATCGATTGTTTAAGCTCTTTATATCTTACGACTTCGCGGCTGAATACATCGCCACCGTGCTCTACGGCTACTTCGAATTCTATCTTGTTGAAGAAATCATAAGGGTGATCGTAGCGGTTGTCGCGTTTAAAACCGGAAGCTCTCATATTCGGACCTACCGGGCTGAAATCGCGCGCCACTTTGCGATCTAATACGCCCACACCTTTCCAGCGACCGATTTGGCGTTTATCCTCCATAACGGCATCCCAAATTTCAGAAATTTGAACATCAAGTTTATTGATGATCTCGATACTCTTGCGAATTTCATTGTCGGTCATATCGCGGCGAAGTCCGCCCATAATGACATTGCCGTAGGTCTTGCGGCCGCCGGTTACGAGCTGAGCTAACTCCATGGAGTATTCGCGCACCCTAAAGATATGCATGAAGGCGTTGTAGTTACCCGTTACCTCGCAGGCTAGACCGATATTTAAAAGATGGCTGTGAAGGCGTTCGATCTCAAGGCAGATGACGCGGATGGCTTGCGCACGAAGCGGAATTTCAAGCTTGATAGCTTTTTCCGCCGCTTCAATACACGCAATCGCGTGAGCGTAGCCGCAAATTCCGCAGACGCGCTCTGCTAAATAGCCCATCTGATCGTAGTTCATTCTATTTTCGGCTAGCTTTTCCATACCGCGGTGCTGATAAAACAAGCGGTAGTCTGCATCGATAATCTCATCGCCGTCGCAAAATAGTCTAAAGTGTCCCGGCTCATCGCTCGTTACGTGAAGAGGTCCAAGCGGAACATCTACTACGCCATCACCGCTAGGAAATAAAAACTCTGCATTAGGTTCGTCTTTATGATCTACAGGATCGGGTCTATAGCGATAGTCCATCGCGTCTTTGCGAAGCGGATGAAGCCCCTCCGGCCAATCGTCGCTTAACACCAAACGGCGTTTATCAGGCAAATCCTCAGCGATTAAACCGAACATATCGAAGGCTTCTCTTTCGTACCATACGCAAGCAGGCACTAAAGGAGTAACTGACGGGAATGTAGGATCCGATCCGGGAATTAGCGTCCTAACGGTGATGAAGCATTTATCCTCTGCGGCGAAATCCTCCGCTTCGGTCATTTTGCCACCTTCCATAGATATCGCATAGTAAAGCGCGAAATTTCCGTTTAGCTCGCGCTCATCGTTAGGGATCATCGTGCTGATAAAACCGCCGATGTCATAATATAGCGTCTTAACCGCAAGCGGCAGATCATTTCTATCCACTAAAACGGTGATTTGATCCTCGGCTTGGCGGGTAACTTCTAAGACCTTGACTTTGGTCTTTAAAATTTCTATAAATTTATCGCCTCTCATTTTTAACCTCTCATCATTATTCTAACGCCGTTTTCGACGAGCATCCAAAAATCGCCTACGTGCCATACGCCGAAAATTATCACTAAAGCGCAAAGCAAGATTAGCGGTAAATTTTCAAACAAGCTCATCTCTTTAGCATAAACCACTTCACCTTTAGGCGTACCGAAGCTCGCTAGATTAAAGTGTGCGAAGTCCGCAATGAAAATAATTACGAGCGCGATCGCAAATAACGCTACGGCTATGTATTGACCGCTGGCTATTGCGCCTTTGAAAACGTTAAATTCGCTTACGAATATCGCAAACGCAGGAACACCTACGAGCGAGCAAACCGCAGCACCAAACATTATCGTAGTAAGCGGAGCGATTTTTACCATACCGCCCATTCTAGTCATATCTTTGTGACCATAAATTCTAGCGATATTACCGGTAGAGCAGAATGCAAGAGCCTTGGTAAAGCTGTGAGCTAAGCAGTGAAAGATCGCGGCAAGCAAGCCAAAATATCCGCCGATGCCTAGCGCAAATGCAATAACACCCATATGAACGACCGAGTGGTAAGCAAACATCCTTTTTACATCGTGCTGACGAACTAGGAAAATTCCTGCTATAAATAGCGTGATCGTGCCCGAAATCAGCATCACGTGCTTAACGAAGTCTGGCCCTACCGCTTCGGCGGTTACCGCGTAATATCTAAATATCGCTAGCATCGCACATTTTAAAAGCACACCCGAAAGTAGTGCCGAAATCGGAGCCGGACCTTCTGCGTGAACGTCAGGAAGCCAAGTGTGAGTAGGAGCAAGTCCTGCTTTGGTTCCAAAGCCTATTAGAGCGAATATAAAGATAAGCTTAGCAGCATCGCCGTTTAAATTTTTGGCATTATCCATAATGCTCGTCCAAAGCATCGAAGCCTCGCCATCGCCCGTGATTTTGAATGTAGCCGCATATAGTAAAACGGTCGCATAAAGCGCAAACGCTAAGCCGATCGAGCAGATAACGATATATTTGTAACCGCTCTCGGTGGATTTTTTATCTTTATGAATAGCGACCAAAAATACCGATGCTAACGTAGTAGCCTCTACCGCAGCCCACATAAACGCAACGTTGTTACAGATCACGCTAAGCGTCATCGTAAAAACGAAAACGTGGCAGAGCGCGTAGTATTTTCTAAGATCGCTAAGATCCAGATGGCCGCCCTGTATCTCCCATTTCATATAGGTGGTGGAGTATAAATTTACCAAAAAGCCCGTTACGGCGATTAGCACTAAAAATACGCAACCTAGGCTATCTAGGAATAGGAATTTATCGTATGCGTAAAACGCCTCGAAGTTGCCGCTGATAAGCTTGCCTACGTTACAGAGTAGTCCTGCGGATGTAACTGCAGAAATCAAAACGTGTAGCGAGCTTAGGAGCTTGAAATTCTTAGGGCATAAGAATAATATCAGCGCTCCGAGCAACGGAAAAATTAATATAAAAGCTAAACTATTCATCATTAACCCCTTAAATTCGAAGCTTTAGACGTATCAAGCCCGTCATAAGCTTTGTAAAATCTAACCGCCAAAATGCTCATAATAATAACCGCAAAGATTGCATCGGTTAAAATTCCAAGCTCGACTAGCTCGTGAGAGTTGTAAGCCATAAGTGCAAGGCTTAGGTGTATGCCGTTTTCAAAGAGGCAGTAGGCTAGAATTTGCTTGATGAAAGAATTTCTTAGCATGAAGCCGAAAATTCCCATCATAAATACGGTTACCGCCGCTATTAGAACGATTCTTTCTTGAATAAGAGAGAATTTAAGCAAGATCGGATTGATTGTCATCGCAATCGCTAGCGAAAATCCCATCGCAATAACGGGGCTTACGAAAAAGCCGCCTACCGGCTCATCCTCGCTGATCACATCCAGCTTTTTAACTAGCCAAAATAAAATTCCTGGCACGAAAATAACCTTCGTAAAAAACGCCACTATCGCCCAAATTCTAAGCTGCGGCGCATTGAAGTTAGAATACAGCATAAAAAATATGCTTACCAAAAATAGCGTCTGAATCGCGTAAATTCCGATCGAAAGTTTTAAATTTCTAAGTCCGAATACCGCGAGTGACGTTACGATCATACAAATTGCTAAAATATCGATACTATTCATCTTAAAATCCTACTACGTAAAGCGTTAATGCCGCAAAAGCAATGGCAAGAGCGCCGCATGAAATTTTGCGCATGCTCGAAGTCATTCTGAAGCGTGGTCCAAAGTTGTCGATGAAAACGGCTGCTACGTAAAATACGCCGGTTTTTAGTACAAAGATTATGATCGCCAAAAACGGATTGCTAAAATTCCACGGCTCAAATATCGTTAGGAATAATCCGATCATCGCAAATTGCTTCAAAATAAGCGCCGCTTGCACTAAGCCGAGATCGCTGCCTGCATATTCGCCAAGTAGACCTTCTTGAAGCTCTTGCTCGGCTTCGGCAAGATCAAATGGCTTTCTGCCGGTCTCGACATACATGCACCATAAAAATGCAATCGAAGCGACAGCAAAGCTTGGAATTTGATAGCCGATCTGACCGCTGCGCACCATCCCCTGAATCTCAACTAAATTTGAAGTTCCCGCAGCCATCATTACTACGATTAGGCACATCATCATCACAGGTTCGACAAAAACGGCAAGCATCTGCTCGCGTCCGCCGCCGGTTGCGGCAAACGGGTTACCGCTATCTATCGAAGCCGCACCGAATACGAAGCGCAAAAGCGCGCCTAGATATAGGATAACGAAAATATCCGAATATGCTCCGAAAATTTTATCGGTGGTTGGATCGCTGTATGTAATAGGAATAGCCGCCAAAATCGCTGCCGAAGTAGCGAAAAGGAAAAACGGCGCCCACCTAAATACCCAGTGGCTGCACGCAGGAACGGTTCTGCCGCGCTTAAAAAGCTTAATAATATCGCGGTAAGTCTGGAAAAAATCGCTTCCTTGTTTCGACTGAAGCTTGGCTCGAAGTTTTCTCGCCATACCGTCGAAAAGTGGAGCGACTAGGACGATAACCGCGACTTGAAATATCATTAAAAATATAGTTTGTATAGTCTGCATCTTAAACCTCCTAGATCAAGAAATATCCGACGCCCAGTATCGCGCAAAGATAGATTAGGATGTAAAGCGTATATAAATTTGCATAGCCGCTTTGAATAATTCCTATCTTATCGGCGATCTTCTTACTCCAATCGATTACCGGTTGATAAATCATCGTCCACCAAATGTCTTGTGGGTGGTTGTGATACTCGATCGGTCCGAAGTAGCCGTTTTGCTCTATTCTGCGTTTATGACCTCTAAATAACCAGTCCATAATCTTTCTTAAATCGCCGGTAAAAGGACCGCCGGTCATCTGCATGCGAGGGCTATATTTAAAGCCGCATGCCCAAGGATCGGTCTCACGAGGTTTGTCGCGATTTGCTTTCATAACCGCTAGGATGATAAACGGAAGCAGCATTGTAGAACACAAAATCACTGCAATAAGAGGAGTTGAAACGATACTTCCCAAAGGCGAAGTGATTGACGAAGCGCCTAGGCTTGCAACATACCCGCTATTGGAAGTGATAGAATTTACCGCCTGCATGATGTAATCGACTATGAAGTGTGCGCCTACACCAAATCCCACGCAGCCTATCATCAGTATGATCATTCCTAAAACCATTCCTAGTGGGCTTTCTTTTGCATTTTCCCAAATTTTTTCATCTCTTGGGGTTCCTGCAAAGATTACCGCATAAAGCTTAAGGTGCATACCGACTAAAACGCCCGTAAGCGCAAGTGCGACTACTGCTAGCGAGAAAGCGTATCTGATGAAAATTCCGCTTTCCTTAGCGCCTTGAAGCATTCCTTGATAGGTAAACCACTCTGAGACGAAGCCGTTTACCGGAGGGAGTGCTGCGATACCCATGATGCCGATAAACATACCGACGGCAGTTAGAGGCATTTTTTTAGCTAGCCCTCCTAGCACGTCCATATTTTGCGTATGAGTAGCGTGGATTACAGAGCCTGCACATAAGAATAGCAAGCCTTTGAATATTGCGTGATTTACTACGTGGTAGCAGCCTGCTAAAAATCCGACTGCGGCTAGCGTTACATTGCCTGCTGCGACGCCGTAAATTCCGGTGCCAAGACCTAGCAAGATAATGCCGATATTTTCGACCGAGTGATACGCAAGAAGCGCTTTAAAGTCGTGCTGGCACAACGCGTATAAAACGCCAAAAAGCGAGCTAGCTGCTCCTAGGATCAAAACTGCAAGCCCAAAATAGATGCTTAGCGGCAAAAATAGCGTAAATTTAACAAGTGTAAAGAGCGCTACTTTAATCATAACGCCGCTCATTAGCGCGGAGACGTTTGATGGAGCCGCAGGGTGAGCTTGCGGTAGCCAAACGTGGAAAGGCCACATTCCCGCTTTTGAGCCGAAGCCGACCAAAAATAGCACGAAAGCAGCCACAGAAGCACCCATCGGCATATTTACTTTTCCCCACTCCGCAAATTCGAAGCTGCCTGCGTAGTTTGCAATGATAAGTAATCCACAGGTGATACAAAATGCACCGATCTGCGCTATACCTAAATATACCATAACGGCTTTGAGCGTGCCTTTGCCATCGTTTACTATGATTAGAAATGACGAAATTAACGTCATAAGCTCCCATAAAACAGCGAAGCAAAATACATTATCCGCACTGATGACTAAAAGCATAGATAAGATGAAGGTATTAAATAAACATGCAAAAACGCCAATATTTGCCTTTCCGATATATTCCTCAGCATAGCTCATACCGTAAACGCTGCTTGCAAAGCCTATAAAAACGACTACGAAGCTGAAGAAATTTCCAAGCGGACTTAAAGCAAATTTTGGCGCATATAAGAAAGTACCGCCCAAAACGAAGCTATCGCTTACGCCCATATTGGCTACGAAATGACACATCGCGTAAAAACAGCTGATAGCACCTAATCCAAATCCCACCTTAACGGCAGTTTTTGGAGCGCAGTATAAAAGAATACTAATTACTGCACTGACGATAAATAAAGTATAGACGCTTATCATTTTGCGCCTCCTTCTTTTTTGGCGACGCAACTGATTTCGCCGTTTAATACGTCTTTTGCAAAAGCATTAGCCGCATCGTAGTCTATCGCAAAGCCCAATTTATGCTTACCCTCTTTAGGATCTATCATAATGATAGCGCTAGTTGGGCAAACCTCGACGCATGCAGGACCGTTTTCGCGTCCATTGCATAGATCGCATTTGATGGCGGTGCTTTTGGCGCCCGCTTGGCTTTCAATCTCGAGATAATACTTCGGCTCGACCGCATAATTTACTGACGGCATAAGCTCGGCATTCGAGCTGATCGCGCCATAAGGACAGGCGAGCGTACACATCTTGCATCCGATGCAAATTTCTTCGTGTAATTCGATATAGTTATTATCGAAGCGAAGCGCACCGGTAGGGCAGACGTTTGCGCATGGTCCGTCATCGCACTGCCTGCACTGCGTAGGCATAACGCCGTAAGCCTGTCTAAGCACGGTAAGTCGCGATTTAGCAAGCTTACCGCGCTCGTAGGCACTTGAGTAACAGGCTGCCATGCACGTCGTGCAACCGATACATCGTTTGTAATCGCAGATTACAAATTTATGTTGTTTCATACCTTTCTCCTTGACTTAAGGAATTTTAAAAATTTTTTACTAAAAATTTTGGTGTAATTATATTTAAGTCCGTAAAAAAATTCCGTCATTTATCTGACGATATTTGGAATTTATTTGATAAATTTACTTTAAAAGCTTAAATTTAAAAACTAATTTCTTTTTTAAACCGGTTCGTTGATTATTTGCTTTAAAAGTCTAGTATATCACTATTAAAGTATATTTTAAAATTTAAATTGCTACTGAAATTACCCCAACTTACTCCTAATTATAATTGAAAAAATTCTTTTAGCTTAAGACAAAATTTCAATTTTATTTTAGGTAAGAATTTATATAATTGTGCCGAAATTGCATATATGGTAATTTTGCATGTTTAGTATTTTCGAAAGGAGAAAATATGGCGAATAAAGGCAAGGTCATATGCCCTTATTGTGGCACAGGCTGTCAAATTGAGCTGACTGCGGAAGACAATTATATCAAATCCGCAACCGGCGTAAGCGACAACCCCGTAAATCAGGGTTGTTTATGTTTGAAAGGTTATTACGGATGGAATTACGTAGGCTCTAGAGATAGGCTTACTACTCCGCTAATTCGTAAAAAGAATGGCAAATTTAGTAAAGACGGCGATTTAGTCGAGGCTAGCTGGGACGAAGCGCTTGATTTGGTTGCTAAAAAGATGCTCGAAGTTAAAGAAAAATACGGCGCCGACGCGATAGCGGGAAACTATTCCGCACGCTGTACGCATGAGGATAATTACGTAGCACAAAAACTACTTAGAATTTTAGGCACGAATAATATCGATCACTGCGCGCGTATTTGACACGCTCCGACAGTAGCAGGACTTGCTAAAACAATCGGAAACGGAGCGGCTACAAATAGCTTCACGGAGATCGGAACTCACAGCAACTGCATTATGATGATCGGCTCAAACCCGGAAAATGGTCATCCGATCGTAGCTATGCACGTTCAAAGAGCGTTAAACAGAGGCGCCAAACTCATCGTCATCGACCCGGTTAAGACGGAATTTGCAAATCGCGCAGATATCCACCTTCAGCTCGAGCCGGAGCACAATATCCCAGTCATCAATGCTCTAATCCATGCTATTATCGACGAGGATTTGGTAAATCATGAATTCGTTAATAAATACACCAAGGGTTTTGAATATGTAAAAGAGGCGGTTAAGGATTATTCGCCTGAAGCCGTAGCCAAATACACTAGGCTAAACGCCGAGGATATTAGAAAAGCAGCTAGAATTTACGCCACTACGCGACCTGCGGTTATCACGCACGGAATGGGTGTAACTCACTTCAACCACGGCGTGGGCGCAGTCTGCGACATTTCAAATTTAATGCTCGTAACGGGCAATGTGGGCGAGCTCGGAAGCGGCGATCTACCGATCCGTGGACAAGAAAACGTTCAAGGCTGCTGCGATATGGGAATGCTTCCTAACGTATTTACCGGCTATAAAGCCGTAACCGACGAAAGTGCCCGTGATTGGTTTGAGCGCCAGTGGAATTTGCCGAAAGGTCATCTAAATGGCAAGATCGGTATTCATAAAACTGAAGTTCCTGACGCAATTCTTGACGGCAGGGTAAAATTTTTCTGGACGATGGGCGAAAACCCGGTTATGACCGATCCGAACGCAAACCACTTCTTGCGCGCGATTTCGCAGGTAGAGATGTATGTGATCCAAGATATTTTCTTAACCGAGACGAGCCGCAAAGCAGATGTTGTGCTTCCTGGAGCTTGCAGCGGCGAGAAGGAGGGTACTTATGCTAACGCCGAGCGCCGCGTACAGCATAGCGAAATTGTAGTTGCCCCTCCGGGACAAGCTAGACAAGACTGGGCTATCATCTGCGAGCTTGCCAGACGTTTAGGTCTAGGAGATTATTTCACATTCCAATCTCCAGAGCAGATTTGGGAAGAGGTGCGCAGGGTAGCTCCACACAACTACGGCGGAATGAGCTATTACCGCATCAAAAAATACCACGGACTTCACTGGCCGTGCCCTGATGAGAATTCTATGGGCGGACCTGCATTGTACCTTGATAAAAAATTCTTTACCCCGGACGGTAAAGGAAATTTCGTCCCAGTTCTATTCGTGGATGATAAGAGCAAGATCGAAAGCGCCAAAGAGGAGTTCGCAAAGCGTATGAATATGCCGAAAGATTATCCTGTAATGGCGGGCTCGGTCGATGAGAAGACCGACGAGGAGTTCCCGATCCAGCTTCTAACTACGCGTAAGGTTTACGAGTATGCAGGAGGCGCGATGACTAGGCGCTCTAAGACCGTCGAGCAGGGCGGCGATGCAATAGGACCGATTGCGGAAATGAATCCGAAGCTTGCCGAGCGATACGGAATTTCGCAGGGCGATTTTATCGTCGCGTGGAGCCGCTACGGTTATATCGCGATTAAGGCGGACATCACCGAGTGTATAATGGATGGTATCATTCAGATGTCTTATCACTACTGGGAGAGCTGTTGCAACGAGCTAACCAGCGGCGGCTGGGATCTAATCGCCAAAACGCCTACGTTTAAGGCAGCGATTCAGATTAAAAAGATCGATGAAGAGGAATTTTTGCGTATCCGCGAGCTTAAGCGCATTAAGTTTCAAACCAATAAAGTCGTTTACGACGACTTCCACCACCATCCGATTAAATTCTAAGAATTTAATCTTATCCGTAGATTCGGGGGCTATGCTTCCGAATCTATTTTTTAACAATCAATTCAAATAATATGAAATTTTGGCGATCTAGCCGTCTTGCGATATTTTAAAGATCAAAAATTTAAAAAATTCAATAAATTTCGCGGTATTAATACGCTTTTTTGCGTAGTTGCACTATCGATAAAAGGGCATAGAAATTTATCTGCTATTGCGTTAATAGATGTAGCGGCAGAGACTGGGCATTCATGTTTTATCAAATCCTAATAAATTTAGTCTCAATAAGAGTGGCGCAATGGAGTAAATTTTAAAGATAAGCATGATAATAAGGCTATTTTATCGCGACAAATCTTGTCAAATTACATTATTGATTAAATTTTAACGCGCGCAGGCTGATTTTATGTATCAAGTAGCGCTGTAATTTTAATAACGCAAATGCAATTTTTGTGATTTTAATATATAAATGCAAAAGGCTCATAGGCTTTTAAAGCGCTAGACGCGGCTTTTAGTCTTAATAGTTGCAAATACCGGTTTCTAGCATAACCGGAGTAGTTTCGCGCTCCGTCTGAAATCCATAAATTTTGATTTTAAAATTTTAGATTTAAAATTCCGAATTCCACCGTGCTTGGAGCTCGGAATTTTTAGAATTTTATTTTATCGTGTGTTTTTGGCATTCTATTTTCACGCGGGAGCCCTTTGCTGCGCCAGATCACGCCGCTTGCGATGTTAAAGCTATTGCGCCAAAGCTTCTGCCTGCTTGCGGACGAGATTTATGAAGCTAGGCTCTGATATTGAAGCTATTGCGCCAAAGCTGCTGCGGCAGAATTCCATCTACTTTATGCAAAAATAGTTAGAATTTCTGCCGCTTGTCGCACTTGAGCTACTTATTGTGCCGGTCTGTTCGTCTCGCTTTAATTTTTATCGCTAGCAGCACCCACTTTACTTTGTCGCTCCTAAATTTTTGCTGTCAGTCGCGTTAGAATCGCTCGCAGCGCCGTGATTTTCGCTGCTTGCAGAATCTGAGCTTGTCGTACCGCTAGGACTTGCGGAGATTGGATTTGCTATGCTTTCGCCCGCGATGCCACTTACGTTATTTATGTAGGCTACGGTGCTTATTTTGTTCCATTCTCTACCGATTTTCAAAAACGCGCGCTGGCTGTCTAGGATCTCTTTAAACATCGGATCTTTCGCCGCTTCTTCGTCTAAGATTTCATTCGTTGCTTTTTTAAGTGCAGCTATCACGTCCGCAGGAAAGTCGCGCACCTGCACATCCGGAAACTGCGCTTTTAGCTCCGCCCAAATGCGAGCGTTTTCGTAAAAGCCCTTATTTTGGAAGTTTTCGCCAGCAAGTCTTGCTGCAGCCTCTAAGATCGCTTGAAGATCCGCAGGCAGCTTCTCTAGCGCCTTTTGATTTACCAGCAGTTGGCAGTCTCCCATAGGCTCTTGCCAGCCTGTGTAGTAGTATTTAGCCACTTTGTGAAATCCAAGTGGCATATCATAGACAGGGCTTACCCACTCGACCGCGTCGATCGTACCCATCTCTAACGCCATAAATAGCTCGCCCGTAGGCACCGTGTTTATAGTGGCACCCAGCTTGCTCATCACCTCTCCGCCTAGCCCCGGTATGCGGAATTTAAGCCCTTGCAAATCTGCGACTGAGTTGATCTCTTTTTTAAACCAACCGCCCATTTGCATGCCGGTAGATCCCATCAAAAAGGTCTTTATGCCGTATTGCGCGAACATCTTATCATTAAGCTCTCGCCCACCACCATAATAATACCACGCGTGCTGCTCATCGGTAGTCATACCGAAAGGCACTGCCGTCCAGAGCATAGTTTTGGCGTCTTTGCCTTTATAATAATAAAGCGAAGTATATCCTAGATCGTATTGACCGCTTTTGACGAAGTCGAATATGCCAAAGCTTGCCTTGTGCTTGCTCGGCGTATCGATGCGGATCTGAAGCCTACCGCCACTAAGGCTTTCGGCATAGTTTTTAAAATCCTCAGCAGCAGCGCCCAAAACGGGCGTAGTAGCCTCCCACGTACTAGCAAGTCTTAGGCGATAGACCTTATCGTCGCCGAAAAGCTGCGAGCCCAAAAGCATGAGACATGCAAACAAAAAAATCTTTTTCATTTCTATCCTTTCATAAAGTTTTAAATTCATAAAATTTCAAAATTTAGCGCGCCGCCGGCTTAAAATTTAATCGCGTCCTGCGTTACTGCTACGAAATTCTGCTTCACGGTGTCTATTTTATCGACACGTTGCTTTCTATTCTATTTTACGACGCTTCATCTTATAGGCACCTTGCTCTACAAATATCTTATTTTGCGACATTTTACTTCTTAGCGCCCCGCCCAAGCTTTTTATTTTACTATGCCTGGCTTTGCGACGATAGAGCGCCGTGTTCGTTTAATTTCGCCATGTTTGGATGTTACCGCACCTGCGCCATATCTAGCGATAATATTTTATCAAGCGCGCTTTCTTAAAAGCTTCCAACGCGGATCTTTTTCGCTTAGAAATAACAAAAATATCTTAAAATGCCATCTCTGCGCTTTTGCAGATAAAATTCTCCCTTCCTTTCAAAGCGAGCTTTGTCATTATTGGCAAGCTTAGACGCTACGCCATTTTTTGATCTTAGACGGCAGAATCGTGCTTTTAAATTTAAAATTCCACAATCTGCGTGATCTTCGCGCCACACTGGCAAGCAAAGATTTAGCCTTTATATTTGAATTTTGCGCCTTAGTTGAGCGTAAAATTCCGCGCGGAGTTTTTGAAATTCCGCGCGAAGTCTAGATTAGAATTTTACGCAGAGCTGCCCCGCGTTGTCTAAAATTTTTTGCAAAATTCCGTGCCGCAAAATGCACTTAAAATTTTGAATTTGCTATTGCGCGGAATTTCTTAGCGTAAATTCTAAGCCTTGAAATTTTGCTCTTGTTTGACAGCATAAAATTTTAAAATTAAATTCTGCAACTGCCATGCCTTAAAATTTTATTTGCAAAGCCTGTCTGCTAAATTTTAAAATTTTAAGCCTAAGTCCGCAAAATTCCGTATTTCGCATTCCGCATTTTAGAAATTCTATTTCGCAAAATTTTATCTCGCGGATTTATCGCTCCATAAATTTCTGCGCTAAATGAAATTTTACTCCGCATAGTTTGCGCTTCGTAAAATTCTAGCTCGCAAAATTTCGCTTAAAATTTCGCGAGCTAGCCCTTATTTTCGAATATTTCCGCGTGTTTGCCGCGTAAAAACTCGACCACGGCGATCACCTCGTCCGCGCCGCTAGCGTCAGAGTTCGCAAGCACCGTGTCGATATTTTCGATATATAGCTGCGCCGCATCAGCGAGCCGCTCGCGCCTCACGCCCGCATAAAGCAGCATCGCGTCAAGCAGGATATTAATCTCGTAGATGAGGTCCTGCTCGGCGATTTTTTCGTCATTATTTTTCATATTCTTCCTTTAAAATTTGAGTTTTTTTCTCGATTAGATCCACGATTTGCGCCTTTACGGCTTCGTACGAGCTCGCGTCTTTAAAGCCTGCAAACATCCCGCCGCTCGCGTTTACGTGTCCGCCGCCGCCGAGGAGCAGCTTTGCCATTTCGCTAACGTCGGTTTTGCCGTCGGCGCGGAAGCTGAGCGTTTTTTTGCTCGTTACGTCGATGAAAAAATCGACATCGGGGTTTTGCGTCAAAAAGTCGTTGCCGATGACGCTTACGTTGCCGATATTGTAGGTCAAAATGCCCTTTTTATCAAGATAGCTGATCTCGAAGCGCTGCTTTTGCACGCTTAGGCGATCGACTACGAAGTGCGAAACGAGATTGCTTAGCGTATCGTCGCGCTCGCTTTTAAAAAATTCTTTCTTTATGCCGTGCAGTGCGCTATCTAGCGCGATGTGTGCGCTCGGCTCGTCTTGAAATTTAAAAATTTTTTCTAACAAGAAAAAGATATAATCCCTGCTCTCCCGCTCGAACATGATCTTATTGATCTCTTTCGCGCCCGAGACCATGCCGAGGCAGACCTTGCCGAGCTCAAACTCGCTTTCGTCTTTCAGCCAGATATCCACGGCGTTTACGACGCGCACGAGCTTATCCAGCCGCGGCGAGCCGCCGAACATCGCACTGAAAAAATCATAGGTGATCTTCGTGGCGCAGCGCGATGAGTCCAAAAAATACCACGGGAATTTTTTCGCGCACTCAAGCCCACTTTGATGGTGATCCAGAAGGATCACGCGGGCGTTGCGACGTGCCAGCTCGCCGCTAAATTTCTCGCACTGCGCGGGCAGTAAATTTAGATCGGTGATTAAAACCAGGCTTTTTTCGTCTGCGTCCGTAGCGAGCCGCTCGTCGATACGAGCGAGGATGAGATCAAATTTTTCGTTTATCTCTTTGCCGTAGTTGGCATTGAAAAATTCCACGTCTGTCAAGTAGTGCGCCGCGACGAACTGCGCGCCGTAGCCGTCCAGATCGGTGTGGCTGAGGTGATATATTTTCATTTTCGCTCTTTGCCGATGATGTTCGCTAGAGTGATCGTATCCATATACTCATCGACCTTCTCCTGAAGCTCGCCGAACATTAGATTGACGCGGCACAGCGTGCGACCGTTCGGGCAGGCGTCGATCCCCTCGGCGGTGCAATCAAACACCGTCGCCTTGCGTCTTTCGGCGCTTTTGATGATCTCGCTTAGCGTGATCTCGTCCGCATTGCGTGCGAGCACAAAACCGCCCTTGGCGCCTTTGAAGGAATTTAGAAGTCCCGCGCGAGCTAAATTTTGTAAAATTTTAGCCAAAAAGCTGCGTGAAATTCCAAGCTCGCTAGAGATCGAATCGACATCCATCGACTCTTCCTTGCCCGCGATGCAGATCATTGAAAGCAGGGCGTATTCGCTTGCTTTTGTAAAAAGCATTTATTCTCTCCTTTGGTCTGAAAGCGTGCATTTTACACAAAGAAAGCAAAAATTTAGGTTAATTAAGTATAATCGCTTCCTATTTTACCGATCAGGAGGTCATCATGGCTTTAGACACGGCTCAAAAGGCACAGATAGTTGCGAAATTCGCTAGAAGAGAGAAGGATACGGGCTCTGCGGAGGTGCAAATCGCGCTTCTTACCGAGAGGATCACGCTTTTGACCTCTCATTTGCAAGCAAATCCGAAAGATTTTTCATCTCGCTTAGGACTACTAAAGCTAGTAGGTCAGCGCAAAAGGATGATGAAATATCTTAAAGACAAAGACTACGCAGTTTACTCCAAGCTTGTTAGCGAGTTAAATTTAAGAGATAAATAAGCTCCTTTGCTCGCGGTGATTGAAATTCCATCGCTATGAATGGGCTAAAAATTTGTCATCGGTAGCATTTAAATTTATTGCTGCAACAGTGCCTGCTTTGGGATTTTAAACCCAAAGCAGGCGTTTTTATTTGTGAGTCATACTTTTTGTTATTTTATATCTTTAAAAAATTCATCCATATTGCACCTGAAAAGCTTCGAGAGCTTGTATAGATGAAGCAAATTGAATCGTTTTTGATCTGTGAAATTTTCCATGTTTGCGTAAAATCCGTTTGAAGCTTGACCTATGCTTAGGGCAGTTTCTAGCTGGCTTAAACCACATTCTTGGCGTATTCTCTTAACATTGCTTGCTACGATTTTTAAAAATTCTTCATCTTCTTCTTTTGTAGTTATTTGCGGCAAAGAAAGCATAGAAATAATTCCTATATAAAAGTTTTCTATAAGTTTAGTTCTTATATAATGCTTTTTCAATTTCCATCAGCGATTATTTCTATAGAGATTAAATTGTAAATGATGTAATTTTGAAATTTTTTTAATTTTAAATGAAAATCATGGATGGATTTGTAATTTTGTTTTATAAAAAAGCAATAAATTCAAAAGAGGTAAATATGAAAAAATTGTAGCCTTTATTTTGGCTTGCATTTTAGGATTCATTACTTTCTTTATAGTAGTTGGATCTCTAAATTTTTTGCTTTTATTTAATAACCTAAAAATGGGACCAATACTCATATTGGCGTTGTTTTCATTTTTTATTTGGATCACCAAACGACTTTATTTTTTCTTTTACAGAAAGATTGACCGCGAGCATACGGAAGAAGAGCAAAAATGAAAGCTATTATTTCCATGATTGCTCTTTTTATGAGTGCATTTTCATTGGACGGATATACCTATTATTCCACTCAAAATAATCCTAAGGCGAAAGGTCTTGATTTGAAAATAGGAATTCCTAATTCCTTTATATTGAAGGATGGTTATAGACCAAATGTGGTTTTAAAATTTATAGATACAAATTTAAATATGATTATGGTCCTAATATATAAATCACCGGATTTTATGGGAGTAGAATTGAATCAAACTAATTACAAAGAATTTTGTGAGTCCAATATAGTGGATATGTCTAAAAATAATATGCTATCGCGGTTAATTTCTTGTGATATGCTAGTTATTGAAAATTTACCAGCTGTTGGTATGGTAAGTGAGATTTTAGGAAAGAGATTAAATCTAGAAATTACAAGCTATAATAATACATATTTTGTATTCTATAGAGACTATCTTATAGAAATAAATTTTGTTTCTGTTGATATGCAGAAATTATTGACCCTAGAAGATACAATATATCAGGTTTTAAATTCAATAGTAATCAATGATATGTACAGATAAGGAGCATAGATGTCACTTTTGATCTCAATTATATTTTTCCTATTATACTGTATGAGTTTTAGACCATCGTTCAATCCGTATAACCCATATAGAGATCATATATTTTTATTAAATAGGCTTTTTAAGTGGCTTTCTATCATCTCGGCAATCATTTTTATTGTGAGAATTTTTTCATAAGGAAGGTAGTCATGAAAATATTATTGATTTCTATATGTTTTATAATAACAGCCAAATCTTATATGATAAATGGCATGTACGCAACTATGGAAAGTTGTAGATATGAACAATTTGGTTATGAATTTGGATATGTGGGTTATTATCGTGGCAACGATAATAATCTGTATATTATATTTTTTGGAAAAAATTATTGTGAATTTTAATAAGAGGAATTAAAAATGAAAAAAGTACTAGCCTTTTTGGTTGTATGTTCTTGTTGTTTTTCTGCAAATAAACAAAGTTGCAATATAGCGTTGCAACAAATTTTAAGTTATGAAAAATATCCTATAAATCAGCAAAACATGATTATTATAAATGAACCTTTTTGTGATGAATATGGGAATCTGAACAGAGTAGTGATTTTGACAAATCTATTTCTAAATAATAGCAATATGAGTATTGAAGAATTAGAAAATCACATGGCTAATAATGCGAGTCCGCAGTTTTGTAGGTTTTTAAATATGGGTGGATTTTTTGACTATATTAACAAGCACACTTCATTTTATAAAACCGAAGATGGAAAAATCTATTTGAATTATCTGTAAGCAAGGAAGGTTGTGCCAAATATAGATAAATTTTAGAGTAAAAGTATCTTTAGAGGGTATAGAGAGGTCATTTAAACGCCGCGAAGCTCATAAAATTCGCCCATTTAAAGATACTCTCGACGCGCTTAAAGCCCGCGCTTAGCGCCAAGGCTCGGTTTTCTGCCTCGGTGTAGGGCACGAGCACGTTTTCAAGCGCCTCGCGTTTTTGCGCGATCTCGTAGCGCGAGTAGCCCTGCGCGCGCTTGTAATCCTCGTAAATTTCGATCATCTGACGCGCGAGTACCCGGTCTTCGTAGATGATCTTTTCGCTAAAGATCAAAACCCCGTCCTCGCGTAATCCGTCGTAAATTTTGCTCACGAGCGCGGCGCGGCGCGGCGGCCTGATAAATTGTAGCGTGTAGTTTAAAATCACGGCGTCGCAGTCCGCGAGGCTCGCATCCAGCACGTCCGATACGCTAAGATCGAGCTTCGCGCCGAACGCCGCCGCCTTGGCGCGGGCGTTTTGTATCATCGCCTCCGAGCTGTCGATGCCGCACAGCCGCAGATCGGGGCGTAGCGCAAACAGCGCCAGCAGCGCGGTCGCAGTCGAGCAGCCAAGATCGATCACGCGGGCCTTTTGTGGCAGTGTCCTCGCCAAAAGCTCGCTGCTAAGCCGCGTGCTAGCCTCATAAAACGGCACGCTGCGCCCGATCATATCATCAAAAACCGACGCGACGCTGGCGTCAAACTCAAACTGTTTTTTGATAGGCTCTTTAAAAATTTCGTCTCTCATCTGTTTCCTTTTAGTTTTGCTATTCGCGCAGTACTTAATTTATATTTTCTGCGCATGATAAGCGCAGAATTCTCACGCCGTGCTTTCTGCGCTTACGCGACACTCGATTTGCGACCGCTACGCATGGAATTTTTGCGCTTAGTTTGCCCCGCGCGAAGCATACCTAAATTTTAAACGCAGCATGGGCGCTTTTGATGCAAGCGAGCTGCATCCCAGTTTGCGCCCAACTTCTAGCCCGGATATGCTCGATGCATGATTAAATTTCACGTCTTGCTTGACACGCCTTAAAATTTCACGCCGTGCAAATACGTCCTTAAAATTCTACGCCGTATTTTCGCAGCATTAATTTTATGTCGCCAAATCTCACGCTACCAAAACAGCTCCTTGAAATTCTTTAATTACGAACTTAAACTAAAAGCATAGTCGAAGCTCCATTGGTAGAATTTCGCGCCCATTTTGCGATTTTACGCACCGCAAAAATAGAGGCGCTTGGCTCTTGCTTGGCAGCTTAGCCCTGCTAAATTTTAAAGCTTCGCAGCACAACTAAGATTTTTTATCGCCCTTGATTCTCGGTGCAGCTCACACTTACCTCGCCTTACATAAGCCTAAGCCCAAAGTACGTTAAAGTCCTGCAGGCGGTACGTCGTTAAAATTTAACGACTTTTTAGCAGCTTGCGCGCCGCTTTTGTGTACACTTCCCATATGGCATCGCAGACGCAGGCGGCGCACCAAGTATTCTCAGTGACAACGGGCGCATGACTTTTATACGGGACGACGCAGACGGCTCATTTAATGCGTCGTAGATGCAAAACGCGGGCAGACGCATCAAATCAAGCGCACAGCCCGCAAATTTCATTTTTAAGCTTACAAGCCGTAGATTAAAATTTACGGCTTCGTAGTACCGCCTCCGCCTCTGAAGCGTCTTTTAAAATCTGCTCTTTAAGCTGCGCTAGATCACTAAATTTACGATTTTCGCGTAGGAACTTTATAAATTTCACGCAAGCAAATTTCGCGCCGCTGTTTTTGTCCGCAGCCTCTAAATTTTTATTTTCGGCGTCCAAGCTCTCGCTCGCCGCAAAATTTTGTGTAGAAATTTCTACTGAATTACGAGCCGAAATTTCATCTGAATTTCGCGCAGAATGTGCGACTTGCCCCCCGCAGCACGGCGCGCGATCTTGGGCGGAATTTAAACCCGCTTCAAAGCCTGCAAAGTCCCCTAAAATGTGCGTTTCAAGCGCAAAAGCCCCGTCGGTGCTGAGCCTGTGCCCCAAGAAGCTCACGCTTGCAAATTCCTTGCTTCCAGCGCGCGCCAGGGTCGCATACACGCCGCTTTTTGGCATAAAATAGCCGCTCGTATCAAGATTTAGCGTCGCTACGAACTCCCGCGCCCCGCGCCCCTGACCGCGCACTACGCGTCCGCAGATCTCGTAATTTCGCCCTAAAAGCTCCGCCGCCTCTTCGCACCGACCACGCGATAAAAGTTCCTTGATCCTGCTTGAATGCACGCCGCCGCCGCTTAAGCAAAACTCCCCTAAGACGCAGGTTTGCCCGCTAAATTCGCGCTGCAAAAACTCCGCGCCCCATGCTCTGTCACGCCCAAATCTAAAGTCCTCGCCTACGACAATTTTTTGTAAATTTATGAAATTCTGCCTTAAAAGTGCGATAAATTCGCCTCCGCTAAGGCTTTTGATAGCGCGTAGATCGCAATAAAAAATCTTTTTGTTCGTAAATGCCTGCCGTGACGCAAAAGGGGTTAGCTTCGTGCCACCACCTGCTAGGATTACGATTATTGCGCCTTGCTCGCCTAGGCGCTCAAATAATTTTTGATGTCCAAGGTGCATGCCGTCGAAGTTACCGATCGCTACGGCGTGCACATTATCGCGGTTTGCGCCTTGTAGCGTTGCGAAAATCTCGCCACGTGTGAACTGCTCGCTTAGGCGCGCGTGTAGCACTTCCGCACAAGCAGGAAGCATGCCCTGGGCTTGCGCGTCTACGCCATCGCCGCAAGTGCCGCCATAAGTCGTTTCATTTCTGCAAGAGGTGTCGGTGTCTGCTTCATCTGCGCGGTGCGCATTGCTGGTTTTATTTTCACTGAACTCTTGCTTTGTACGTTTGATATTTTGAGATGAATTTTCTCCATTGCTTGTGGAATTCTGTTCCGTAAAATTTTTCAAGTTGGAATTCTGCGATACGAAATTTTGCTCTTTAAAATTCCGTAGCGAAGCCTCTGTATGGTCTTTACATGATTTTTGATTAGCCATTACTTTTGCTTCGTCCAGATAATTTTTTTGGTGTCGTAACCGCTATGCTTCGCCTTTTTGAGATATAGGATGCGGATCGGCTCGGGCAGGGTTTTGGTGCGCGAGAGGATGTAAAGCTCGCTCGTATCGGCGCCGAAGATCAGGGCGTAGCGATAGTCGCCGTCCACCTGCGCCACGCGGTAGAGGGAGTCGGAAATTAGGCCTTTTTGATAGAGCAGGCCTACGTTTTTATCGCCCGCAAACTCCAGCACATGCTGCTCGTTTTCGATTTTGCCCGAGCTTGTTTTGGCGGTTTTTAGAAGATTGATCGTGGAGTTTTTATCGATGAAGCACTCGTACGCGGTGTTTTGCAGATCGCCGCCGCCCTTCATACGAGCGATCTCATACCAGCCGCCGCTAAATTTAGCGATGTCGAAGTTTTTTACCAGCGGCGCTTTTGGGCTTAGGCTTTTGGCGCATGAGCCCAAAAATAGCGCGCAAAACGCCAAGATAATTAAGTTTTTAAATTTCATCGTTCATCCTTTTTAGAAGATAGAAAAATTCCCTATTTCCCTCTTTGCCCGCGATTTTGCAGGCGCTGGCATATAGCACGGCAAGCCCCAGCTCGGCGCATAGCTGCTCAAATTTCGCCCGTGCGGCGCGCACCGCTTTTTCGTCCTTGAGCACGCCTTTTTTATTTCGCTTGATCTCCGCGCCGACCTCAAATTGCGGCTTAAATAGCACGATGAGAGCGCTTTTTGCAAGGCGCACGAGGCTTTCTAGGATTAAATTTAGCGAGATGAAGCTCACGTCGCAGGTGATGAGATCAAATTTTTTCTTGCTCGCAAACTCCCTGATGTCGGTGTTTTCGCGCACTATCACGCGAGGGTCGCGCCGCAAAATTTCGCTTAGCTGCGAGCTGCCGACGTCAAGCGCGGTCACGCTCTTCGCGCCGTGCTGAAGTAAAATCTGCACGAACCCGCCGGTGCTACTGCCCACGTCCAAAACATCGACTCCCGCTAAATTTAAAACCTCTTTTTGAGAAGGCTTTGTTTGTAGCGGCTCCGCGCCGCCTTCGCTGCGGCACGCGCCCGCCTTGCCGCCAGATTTGGAGGCTGCCGTATTTGAAATCTCTGCCGTTTCGGCGTCTACGTCCGTTTGCAAATGCCCTGCCGTATCGGCGCCTGTGCTCATCTGTAAAAATTCCACCGTTTGCTTGCCTCCACCGGTTTGTAAAAGCTCCGCCGTATCGGCAGTTTTTGCGGTACGGATCGCCTCGGTAGTGGCTTTTGCGCTCTTTGTCGTCGCGGCAGCCGCGCTTGGAATTTTATCAGCTTCGTTCGCGCCTAAAATTTTATCCGTAGTCGCAAAATCTACACTTGAAATTTGCGTCGCTGTCGCTTTGCTATCCGCGCTTTTTGTGGCACTGCACGGCTCTGAAATTTCTGCCGCCACGCTAGGCGAATTTGCGCCGCAGCTTGCTAAAAGCCCGTTTTCGGCAAGCTCGTCCAAAAAACCCGCAAGCTTGAGCGCGCCTCTGCTTACATAAATTTGATCAATCGCGCTGATTTCGCCGCTCTGCTCGGGCGCGATCTGCGCAGAGGGCCTATTTTGCACGGCGCCTCGCAGCAAAATTTTATCCCGCTTTATCAGTGCGGCGGCCTGATTTCTGCTGATTTTAAGCGTATTTGCGACGAGCAGATCAAATCTCATTTTGCTTTTTCTCCGCGCCGCGATGAAATTTTAAAGCTCACGCAGTTTTTGCGCGGCCTTGAGCTTAAAATTTTATCGCGCAAAGCAAAGTCGCGCGTAGCAGTGCCGCAAGGCTCAAATTTCAGCCAGCTGCACGCCGTAAATTTAACCATACCGCGCATTGTAAATTTTAGCTCGCCGTGCGTTGTAAATTTGATCTCATCGCTAGCGAAAATTTTAAAATTTTTCCTATCGGCGCAGTGTTCGCGCGCCGCAAAATTTTTAAAATTCTCGCGCTTCGTAAAACACGCAAGCGCCGCAGGACGGAGGTTGCTTTTAAAATTTAACCCCGCACCGTTTATGTACGGCTCCAACATCAAGCAAAAAACCTTCACTTGCCGCTCCCCGCAAGCGTTTGGGGCTCGTTCTTGCCGGGTGAATTCGTGTCGGTCGTCGCCAGGCTCGCGAGCGCTTCAAACTCGCTCTCGTCGATCACCCGCACGCCAAGCGAGTGAGCTTTTTGCAGCTTGGAGCCGGCGTCCTCTCCCGCAAGCACGAAGTCGGTCTTGGCAGATACCGAGCCCTGCACCTTCGCGCCCATCGCCAAAAGTCTGGCCTTAAACTCGTCACGCGGACGGCTGAGCGTGCCCGTGATGACGACGCTGCGGCCCGTGAAGGCACTTTTGACGGTCTGCGTCTCGGGCGGGCGCGGCGTGATGATTTCGCTTAAATTTAGAATTTTTTCGCGATTTATCTTGCAAAACTCCACTAGGCTCCTTGCCATCGCCTCTCCAAAGCCCTCTAGCCGCAGAATTTCATCCTCGCTCGCATTCAGCCAATCCTGCCCGAATGCCGCGGCTATCTTGCGCGCGGCCACCTCGCCGATGTGCTCGATCCCTAAAGAAGCGATGAAGCGCTCAAGCGGCGCGTTTTTGCTCGCATTTATCGCGCTTAAAAGGTTTGAAATTTTTTTATCCGCAAAGCCCTCAAGATCCGCCAAATCCTGCGCGCCGAGGGCGTAAATGTCGCCGATCTTTGAAATTTTGCCGCTTTCAAAAAGCTGCGTGATCGTCGCGTCGCTTAGCCCTTCGATATTCATGCATTTTTTGGAGCAGAAATAGATCAGCGAGCCTATCACACGCGCCTTGCAATCGAGATTTTGACACTTTATGAGCGCGCCTTCGTCAAGCAATTTCTCGCCGCAAACCGGGCAGCGATTCGGGCGCGAAATTTCACTCTGCGTGCCGTCTCTGCGCTGTTTGTAAACGCTCGTGATCTTCGGGATCACGTCACCGCTGCGGATGATGCCCACGAAATCGTTTTTCATTAGCCCCAGCCGCGCGATCTCGTCGAAATTATGAAGCGTCGCGTTTGAAACATTCGCGCCGTCGATGTTTACGCTATCTACGACGGCTACGGGGGTTACCGCGCCGGTGCGGCCGACCTGCAGATTGATCTCGCGTAGCCGCGTTACCTTTTCGACTGCGGGGAATTTGTACGCGACCATAAAGCGCGGAAATTTCACCGTATAGCCCATCTGCGCACACTTTGAAAGCTCGTTTACGCGGATTACCATGCCGTCAAGCATCAGATCTTTGCTCGCGCGCATGCTATGCAGCGCCTCGTACGCAGCCCTGATCTCGCTCGCGCTCTTGCAGATGCGGCAAAACTCGTCGCGCAAAAAGCCGAGACTGCGCACGAACTCCATTATCTGCGAGTGCAGTGCAAAGCTTAAGGAATGCTCACCGACCCCCCACGGGATAAATTTTAACTTCCGCTTCGCTACGATCGCGCTATCCAGCTGCCTCAGGCTGCCTGCGGCGGCGTTGCGCGGGTTTGAAAACAAGCTCTCGCCGTTTGCGGCGCGCTCGTCGTTTAGCGCGTCAAAATCGCTCTTTGCGATCAGCGTCTCGCCGCGGATCTCGATCCTTCCCTCGTATGGGATCTGAAGCGGCACCGATTTGATCGCTCTTGCGTTTTGCGTTACGTCCTCGCCTATAAGCCCGTCGCCGCGCGTCGCCGCGCTTATCAGCACGCCGCCTTCGTAGGTCAAATTTAAGCTCGCTCCGTCAAATTTCGGCTCGACGTAAAACTGCGCGCCGCTCTTCTCGCCGCGAGCTAGCCACGCCAAAAGACCCGCGTCGTCGAAAATATCCTCCATCGACCACATCTGCGCGCCGTGAGCGAGCTTGGAAAAGCCCTCGCTGATCGCGCCTCCGATGCGCCTTGTGGGCGAGTAGGGCAGCGCGAGTGCGGGATTTTGCTCCTCAAATTTCTCCGCTTGCGAATAAAGCTCGTCATACTCCTCGTCGCTTGCGATCGGCCGATCGTCGGTGTAATATGCCCGCGCCCACGCATTTAGTGTATCTACTGCAGATCTGTATTCATCGTAATTCATCTTGCGCTCGCATCTTTAAATTTTAAAATTCCGCGCTCCGCTAAAATTTTACGTCGCGTTAGAATTTTACGCTCCGCGGCAGGCCCCTGCATCCCAAACACTGCGCCGCACAGCCTATTATCGTTAAATTTTGTGGGTTCGCTCGCTTTAAATTTCGTGTTTAAAAAGGCGCGATCAAATTCCATTGCCGAACTCCTTTAGTGCGCGCTCGTAATCAGCCGGCGTGTCGATGCCGATGCTTTCGGTTTCGATCCCAAGCATCGCGATCTTTTCGCCCGCGCTTATGGCGCGAAGCTGCTCTAGTTTTTCGGTATCTTCCAGCGCTGAGGCGGGCAGGGCGCAAAACCGCTTTAAATTTCGCACGCTGTATGCGTAGATACCGATGTGTCCGAGGTAGCACTCGCATGCCGCACGCGGATAAGGGATGGGCGAGCGCGAAAAATAGATCGCAAAGCCAGCGTTGTCGAGCACGAGCTTGACTAAATTCGGATCCGCCGCCGCCTCCTGGCTTATGTATTTGTAGCAGCTCGCCATAAATGCGCCCTTTTGCGCGATCATGGCGTTGGCGAAATCTTTAAATTTAATCAAATTTTCGCTCTCAAAAAAGGGCTCGTCGGCTTGGATATTGATGATGATCTCGTTCTCCGCAAGAGCCGCGTTTGCGACCGCTTCATTGATCCGATCGGTGCCGCTTTGATGCTCGCGCGCGGTGAGAACGGCGTCAAAGCCGTAATCCTGCGCGATCTTTAAAATTTGCGGCTCATCCACGGCGATTAGCACGCGGTCTGCTTTGGCGGCATTTTGAGCCGTTTTGATAAACATCGGCACGCCGCCAAACTCACATAAAATTTTATTTTTAAAGCGCGTCGAAGCAAGGCGCGCAGGGATTACTATCATTTTTTGATCCACTCCATTATGGCGTTTTTGATCTCGCTTTGCTCCACGACGCTAGAGTGTACCTGCGGCGCGCTAAAAAGGCGTGAGATCTGCGGCGGAATGTCGCTGCGAAATTCCTTCGAAAGCGCGATCATATCGGCTCGCTCGTCTTTGCAAGCCCTGCCTTTGATCGCGCCGATCATCGACGGCGTAAATTTGATCCACTTCGCCGTCGAGATGACGAGATTTAGGCGGCTTTCGTCAAGTAGCTTAAAGCAGGTCGCCGTGTGCGGGTCGATCAGCACGCCGCGGCTGCTCTCTTGCTTGATAAATTTAGCGCACTGCGCATCGTCGCAAAAATCCGCCTCAAAAATCTCGCGCAGCTTCGCAAGCTCGCTCGCGCTAAGTTTATAAAATTTATCTCGCGCCAGGCTTTGCATCAGCTCGCTCGTGCGCGTATCGCCGAATAGATCGCTAAGTAGCCGCTCGACGTTGGAGCTAACTAAAATATCCATCGCAGGGCTGATCGTGCGGATGAGCTCGCGCCCGCGCAGATCGTAGATGCCGCTCGTAAAAAGCTCGGTTAGGATATTGTTCGCGTTTGAAGCGATCTTGATTTTGCCGATCTTTGCGCCCATTTTTTTGGCGAAATACGCTCCCAGCGCGTTGCCGAAATTTCCGCTAGGCACTATGACGTCGAAGCTGCAAAATTTGGCATTCGGTTTTGCGCTCTGCGCGCTGTTTGCGCTCGCTGCGGCGTCAAAATTTTTGCCGCACGCCGCGCACTGATCGCTTTGCTTTAAATTTTGCTCATAGCTCAATACGCCGTGCTTTGAGAAATAGATACTAGCATAGAGGTAGTAGATGATCTGAAATAAAATCCTGCCGAAATTTACGGAGTTTGCGGCGCTTAGATTTAAATTCGCCCGCGCGAGCTCATTTTTAAAATCCTCGTCAGCCAGCAGCGATTTTAGCGCGCGTTGCGTATCGTCGAAGTTGCCGCGCACGCCTAAAATTTTAAGATTTGCCGCGCTTTGTTTGATCATCTGCTGGCGCTGTATCTCGCTCGTGCCGCCCTGCGGGTAGAGGCAGACCGCTTTGATGTTTTCGTCGTCCGCAAAAGCCTCCAGCGTAGCAGGCCCCGTGTCGCCGCTCGTAGCGCACATTATTAAAAATTTTTCATTCCTGGATTTTGCGATGCTTTTTAAAAGCGCGCCGAAAGGTTGCAGCGCCATATCCTTAAACGCGAGCGTCGGACCGTGGTAAAGCTCCAAAATATAGGCGTTTTTGCTTAATTTTTTGATCTGGACGGGGCAGGCGGGGTTTTCAAATTTATCGTAGCGCTTTAGCGCGTCTTCAAAGACCTCGCTGCTTACGTCAAAATCGAAGCTCTCGATGATTTTAAGCGCGATCTGTTTGTAGCTCAGATCCTCGCACTGCTTAAAAAAATCCTCGCTCAAAAGCGGCAGCCGCTCGGGGCTGAAAAGCCCGCCGCCGCTTGCGCTCGGATTTAGCAGCGCGTAGCTAAGATCCGCTTTTTGCGAAAAATCTCTCGTTGAAACCAGTTTCATCTTTTTCCTTTTTAAAATTTTAAAATTTACGCCCGCCTAGGCGCTTTAAATTTGATCGCTTAGACCGCTTGCACGGACTTGCGGCATTGCCGCTTTAAGCCTGTCGCCTCCGCGCTCGCGTCTAAATTTCTTCCTTTATCAAACTTCCTATGCCGCCGTCCGTGAAAAGCTCAAGCAGGATCGAGTGCGGAATTTTGCCGTTGATGATATGCGCGGCACTTGCGCCGTTTCGCACGCATTGCAGGCACGCATCGACCTTTGGGATCATGCCGCCTGCGATCGTGCCGTCCTTTTTAAGCTTCGAAATTAGCGCGGCATCAAGCTTGCTGATTAAATTTCCCTCTTTATCGAGCACTCCGTCAATGTCGCTTAAAAATATCGCCTTGCTCGCTTTTAGCGCGGCTGCGATCCTGCTGGCGCAGAGATCGGCGTTGATATTAAAGCTCACGTTTTCGTCCGTCTCGCCGCCCGCAAGCGGGGCGATCACCGGCAGATAGTCCTTTTGCAGCAGGTCGTTTATCAGCTTGGTGTTTACCTCGGTGATCTCGCCTACGAAGCCGTATTTTTTCTCATCGAGAAATTTTGCCCTTAAAAGCCCGCCGTCCTTGCCGCTGATGCCGATCGCAGGCGCGCCGTTTTGGTTCAAAAGCGCCGTGATCTCTTTATTTACCGCGCCGCTTAGCACCATCTCGGTAATTTCGATCGCGTCTTTATTCGTTATGCGAAGCCCGTCCCTGAACTCGCTCTGCACGCCGATCTTATCCAGGGTCTGATTGATCTTTTTGCCGCCGCCGTGCACGACGATGATCTTGATGCCGACCATATGCAAAAGCACGATGTCGCGGGCAAAATCAAGCTTGAGCGTATCATCGGTTTGCGCCGCGCCGCCGTATTTGACGACGAAAATTTTATCTCTAAATTTACGGATATAGGGCAGCGCAGAGATGATGACTTCGGCGGTTTTGCTCTTTTTTATCATAAAATTCCTTTAAAAACCTTATTTTATCATAGCTTGGTTTATGTAGTTTTGAATTTTGCGGATAAAGTTTTCGCTTAGCTTTAAATTTAGCAAAATCACCGAAATTTCCGCGCCCAAATCCCTTAATTTCACGTAATCTTTTGCCGTGCAAAGGATATGCTCCGCATCCTCGCGCCTTAGCAGCTCTAAAATCTGCTCTTTTTTGAAATCATAATGATCGAGGAAAAACGCGTGCGCTTTTGCGAGCGGCAAAAACTCTTGCAAGCGCCAAGGTTTGGCGATAGCGCTGATTAAGATCGTGCGGGATTTTTCAAAACCAGCCTCTTTGGAGTTTGAAATTTTATCCTCGGTAGGGTTTAAATTTGAAATTTTATCTGCGGCGGTTTTTAAATTTAAATCCGAAATTTTATCCGCGGTGGAATTTGAAATTTCATCTGCGTCGGAATTTGAAATTTCATCCGTGCCGTTTAGCCCCTCTTGCAGATCCGCCGCCGAAACGATTTTAAGCTCCTGCGAGATGTCGCTCGAAGAGGGTATGAAATCCGCAAATTTATAAAAAAACGGCGGGTAGCGATACGCGGCGAGGGGCAGGCAAAAGGGCAGCTTCGGCGCGCTTTGTGGGCGCAGCAAGATATCAAATTTAGAGATATTAAATTTAGAAAATCCGTCGTCCAAGATCACGAGCTCAAAGCCGAGAGTTTGTGCGCGCAAAATCCCTGCGGCGCGATCTTCGCTAACGATTACGTTTGCGCCGCGCAAAAACAGCGCGTATTCCATCGCCTCATCTCCGCTTTGCTCTACGTCGCAAAGTATCCGTCCGCTGAGCGCCACTTCGAGCAAGCCTCTGCTTTTGCGCCCGTATCCGCGAAGGATGATACATGTTTTGAGCTCCTCGCTAAATTCTTTAAAAAGCGCCCGCACTAGCGGGGTTTTGCCGCTTCCGCCGAGGGTTAAATTTCCGACGCTGATTATTGGAATTTTAAATTTTTGCGGCTTAGCAAAGAGCCTTTTTAGGCAGACGATCAGTGTATAAAGCAGCGATAACGGCGCCAAAATCACTCCGAGCGCAAGCCACGCGGGGCTCGGGTCGTATAGGTTTCGCTCGATTAGGAGTTTAAACACGATTTTGCGCTATCTCTTTGATCTGCTCGCAGATGTAGCTTACATCGTCGTCGCTAAGCGCCGTGTAGATCGGCAAGGATAAAATTTGCTGATAGTTTTTAAGCGCATTCGGGAAATCATTGACCTTGTAATTATATTTGCTTTTGTAATAGCTTAGCAGATGCACCGGCACATAGTGCAGCGAAACGCTCACTCCGCGCGAGATCAGCGCCTTGGCGAAATCGTCGCGGTTTTTGTCGATCTTTACGATGAATTGAGTATAGATATGCTCCTCGCTGTCGCTTGGAAGCGTTACGTGCGGGCAGTTTGCAAGCTGCTCGCGGTAGGCTGCGGCGATCTGCTTGCGGCGCTTTATAAAAGCGTCGGTTTTCTCAAACTGGGCGATGGCGTAAGCGGAATTTATGGCGTTAAGATCGTATTTTTGACCGATGCGATCGACGTCGTAGGTAAAAGACATATTGCCGTCTTTGTAAAAGGCGTCCCCTACGATGCCGCCGTTTCTTAAAATTTGCGCGGCGCTTGCGATCTCATCGTCGTTCGTAACGAAAAAGCCCGCCGTAGAGATTGCGTCTTGCGCTTGAGGATTGATCTGAAAGCACGATATGAGCGAGCTTTTAAGCGCTCCGATTTTTGCGCCCTTATAGGTAGCGCCCATAGCGCGGCACGCATCGTCTATAAGGATGATATTTTCGCTTTTGGCGACCTCGCTGATGGCGTCTATATCCGCAGCAAGCCCCGCGATGTGCGAGATGAAAGCGCATTTTAGCTTCTTGTGGCGGTTCTGATCTATCGTGCGAGCAAGGCTTTCGCTCGTGATGTTAAAGCTTATCGGATCGATATCTACGAAAACTGGCTCTGCGTCGAAGTGGCGGATCACTTCGGCGACGTTAGGGAAGGAATTTACGGAGCATAAAATTTTATCTCCGCGCTTAATATCCATCGCACAAAGCGCCAGATGCAGTGCCGTCGTGCCGCTAGTAGTCGATACGGCATGCTTTACGCCGAAGTATTTACAAATATCCTCTTCAAAAATTTCGCTATATCTTATATCGCTGTTGTAGAGGGCGCTTTTAATTAAGTCTTCCTCTTTTTTATCGATTTGAGCCTTATAAAACGGTATCTCTTTCATAAATCTCTCCTTAGTGTGCGGGCTCTATGCGAGCGACCGCGGGCGCGCGAAGCTTAAAATTATTTTTAAGAATTCTACGGACGATAAATTTTACCAGCTCTTGATTGTGGTGCGAGTTTTGCAGATATTTTAGATCGTTTACGGTTATTTGCTCGCCTGAGCGAAATTTCGTCCGCAGCGCTTCGTGCGAAAAAATATCTCTTAGCACGCTATCTAAGATCTCGTAGCTGTATCCAAGCTCACGTTCGTCGCTTTGATTTTCCCATAGATCGGCGCTGGGAGCTTTTTTTATGATCGCATCGTCTATGCATAAAATTTTTGCAAATTTAAACAGATCGCTTTTAAAAATTTCGCCGATCGGATTAAACGCGCAGGCCAGATCGCCGTAGATCGTGCCGTAGCCGAGCATTCGCTCGCTAAGATTGCTCGTGCCTACGACTACGCCGCGTTTAGCCGCGCTGTAATCATAAAGCAAGCTCATTCTTATGCGCGCGGCGAAATTTCCGATGCGAAGAGCGCTTGCGCCGGGATTTAAAGCGGTAAAATTTTCTACAAATGGCGCGATCTCTTGGATTTCGTAGGGGATATTAAAGGATTCGCAGTGAAAGATGCCGTCTGCCATATTTTCTAAATTTGAACCCGCACTAGGTAGGATAAGCCCGTAAGTGGGGATCTCGGTAAGTGCACAAAGCGCAGAAACCACGGCGCTGTCAAGCCCACCGCTGATGCCTACTACAAAGGCGTCCGCGCCCGTTTCATCGAGTCTCTCCGATAAAAAATCAGTCAGTTGCGGCAGCAAATCGTCCAAAAACATAATATTTAGCCTTAAAATTTTACGTTAAATTGTGCGAATTTTAACTATTTTTGGCTAAATTACGGCTTTAATTTAAGCTTAAAAGGAGGATTTAAATGCAAATTTTAAAAAAAGCTTTCGGCGAATATGTGACGAATTGCTACATTCTAAAGGGTGAGCAGGGCGATCTGGTGATCGATCCGGGGCAGGGCAGCTTTGATTGGGTGATGCAAAATACGGGAAAAATCGCCGCGGTTTTGAATACGCACGGGCATTTCGATCATGTTTACGACGACGCCAAGCTGCAAAGGGCGGGCGCTAAAATTTATATCCACGAAAGCGACGCCTTTATGCTGCGGGCGGATCCTTTTGAGACGATGCCAGAATCCATAGAGGCGGACGTGCTCGTAAAAGGGCAGGAGCAAAGCTTTGAAATAGCGGGCTTTAACGTTAAATTTAGCCTCTTTGCCGGACACACGCCGGGCAGCTGTATGATCGAAGTGGACGGCGTGATCTTTAGCGGCGACGTCATATTTAAAGGCTCTATCGGCAGGTGGGATTTTCCCTTTTCAAGCGGCGAGCAGATGAGAGAGTCTCTGCATAAAATTTTGCAGATAGAGGGCGATTTTACGCTCTATCCGGGACACGGAGCAAATACTAGCCTAGCGGCCGAGAGGCAAAATTTAAAATATTTTTTGCAATTTTTTGAGCGCTGATCGTTTAAATTTAACTGCGTTTCGCCGCACAATAAGCGGTGAAGCGGTGTGAAGCGGTGTGAAGCGGTGTGAAGCTGCTCGGCGCCGGAAAATTTATACCGCTTTGCTTGCAGGCACCGGAATTGATGCTGCTTTACTTGCATTGCAGGCATTAAAATTTGCAACTTTATTTGTCGCCGCGAGCGTTGAATTCTGCGCTACGTTCGCACGATGCGCGCATTGGCGTGCTCTGCGTAGATAAAATTTTAAAATCTACCGCCGCTTGATTAAATTTAGAAAAATTCCGTGCCGTGTGCGCATGCAAGACGCAAAGCGTAACGCAAAAGGCGAAATTTAAAATTTGCGCCGCTGCGCTGATCCTGGCCGCTACAATGCGATCTAATCCAATTCGAGCCCGCTAAATTTAGCTAAATTTCACATCCCACCGAATGCAAAATTTTCCCTGCAAGCCGATTAAATTCGGTAAATTTTACGCGTTTTTAAAGATGCAGATCACATCCGAAGTTCATTTCATATCGGTGCACGGGTGCACGACAAATGTTTCAAAGGCGCGAATCACGCCCTAAGCCGCACATAGATACGCCGCGGGGCAGGATAGCCCTCGATCGTGCGCGAGCCGTCGAGCGGGTCTAGGAAATTCTCCAGGCTCTGCCCGTCGATCCACTCCGTTTTGCGCTGCTCGCTAGCATTCGTGGGCTTTTGAGCCAAAATTTCAAAATCTTTAAATTTCGCCCTCTCACACCAATTCTGCAGCGCGCCGACGGTCGGGACGAAGTAGATATTTGAAATTTTTGAGTAGCTGTTTTTCGGGCACAGCGCGAAATCGCCCACTCCTTCGATATACATCGTGTCCAAAAACACCTCGCCGCCCGCATTTAGCGAGGCTCGCAGATCTTTTAGCATCTTTACGGGATCGCTGCGATGGTAGATGACGCCGAGACAGAAGATCGTGTCGAATTTATGCTCGTAAAAGGGCAGATGCTCCACGCCCAAAAGCTCGAATTTCGCGCCGCTACGGAGGAATTTCTCGATGAAACGAAACTGCAAATAAAATAGCGCGCTCGGGTCAAACCCCACGAGCCGCGCAGGAGCAAGCTCGCTTGCGCGAAACATATAGTAGCCGTTGTTGCAGCCCACGTCGGCGACGGTTTTGCCGCGCAGATCTAAAAACGGCCGCAGCAGGTTAAATTTCACGAAGCTTCGCCACTCGGCGTCGATAAAAAGATCATTCAGCGCGAAAGGCCCCTTGCGCCACGGCTTTAGCGCTCGCGCGATACGCAAAATTTCATTCTCTTGCTCCGCGCTAGCGCTAAAGCTTGCACGCACGACGTCGTCGCACTCGCATTCGCACTCGCCTATTTTTAGCGCCTCGATCGCGCTTAAAATTTCGCGGTTTTGCCCACTTTGCAGCTTTTTAAAGTTTTCGTCTCTGATTTTTTGCAGATCCATTTTTAATCCTAAAATTTCAAATTTAGCACCATTTTAACATAAAATTTTATCCATTTTAAGGCGCAAAGAGATAAAATCGACTTGCAATTCAAGCAAAGGAGCAAAAATGCAAGAAGCAAAAACGAGAAAATTTAGTCTCAGATTTAATCACGAAATTTCAAGTAGTGGCGCAGAGGTGCGGCTTTGGCTGCCGTTAGTGCTGCAAGAGCCTTATCAAAGGTTGCTGGGTGAATATCATGCCCGCTCAAATGCACAAGAGTCGGCTATCTGCGGAGATCATATAAGCACGTACTACGCGCGCTTCGCACCCGATAAAGAGGCAAGAGCAGGCGTCGGCAAATACGGCGAGCAAGGTGTCGTAGGCGAAGAGGATGATTATTTTGAGCTTAGCTTCGATATCGAAATTTCGGAGCGAAACACTGATTTTAGCAAGGTAAGCTTTAATGAAAATGAGCGCTTGAGCCCCGAGATCGAGGAGTTTTTAAAGCCTTCAAAGCTAATTCCGGTAGAAGGCGCCGCAAAACAAAAATCAGACGAGATCACCGGCTCGCTTAAAGGTGATCTAGAAAAGGCGCGCGCGATCTACGAGTGGGTCGCTAAAAATATGAGCCGCGATAATAGCGTGATCGCATGCGGCAGCGGCGATGCAGCAGCGATTTTAAGCAGCGGCAAGCTAAGCGGCAAATGCGCCGATATTAATAGCGTGTTCGTAGCGCTCTGCAGGGCAGCGGGCATTCCTGCTCGCGCTATTTACGGCATCCGCACGGGCGCAGCGCAGAAATTTTCTCCTGAAATGGGTGTCATGGGCGCCTTAAGCGGCGGTGCGCTTGAAATTTCGGGCGCGCAGCACTGCAGAGCGGAATTTTATCTAAAAGGCTATGGCTGGATCCCTGTCGATCCTGCGGACGTTACGAAGGTGCGACTCGGCGAAGGCTTAAGCGAGGATGATTCTAAGCTGGCGCAGGTGCGCGAGTATCTTTTCGGTAACTGGGAGCCGTGCTGGCTGGGCTTTAACTACGCTCGCGAAATCGTGCTAAATCCGCGTCCGGCGCACGTTCCGATCGAAATTTTTTCGCATCCATATTGCGAAGTGGGCGGCACGCCGAAAGATCCGTACTCTCCTAAAAATTTTATCTACGAGTATTTTTCGCGCGAAATTTAGCCTTCTGACGGCTTGCATTTTGCTGCCTCGATTTGCTTAAGCTAAGCTATCGCGCTTCGTCGAAGCTCAACCGTTTCATCGAAGCGCACGCTTGGCTTTGCGACAGCGGCGCTTTTGCGTGGTTTTGCCTACGCCGCCATATACTGCCTACGCGCCTAGTTTGCGGGCTATTGTCATGCCCGCTTTGGCGAAATTTTGCGCCGTGTCTTTGGGCGAAATTTTAAAATTTTAAAATTCCGCGGCGAGCAAAATTTTAAAATTTTAAAGCGAGCAAAATTTTGAAATTTCAAATATGGATAGAATTTTAAAATTTACGGCTTGCGGAATTTTAAATTTAGCGATTTTAAAGCCGCAAAAGGTTAAAATCCACGCGTAATTAGGGCTAAGGCTTAGCCATTTTATTTTGAAGGCATTTCATGCAAAGACGCGATTTTTTAAGAAACACTGCGATTTTAGGCGCCGTTATGGCTGCTCCAAGTACCATTTTGGGCAGGGAAAAAGTCATTGGCAAAAAGAGAGCTTTCGGGCTATCGCTAAATCACGAAATTTTGGAGAAGGGTAAGCAGACGCGGCTTTGGATACCGCTTCCTCTCATCACGGAGTATCAAAAGGTAAGCGACATAAAATTTGACGGCAATTTCAACGATCCGTCCGTAGACTATGGCGAAATTCCGACGCTCTATGCCGGCTACGTCGGGGTGGCAAAGCCTACGCTAAATATTAAATTTAGCGTCGAGACCTTTGAGCGAAACACCGACTTTAGCAAGGTAAAATTTAATCCGAACGAAAAGCTTGACCCCGAGGTAGCGAAGTTTTTAGAGCCTAGTGCGCAGATTCAAATCGACGGCGTCGTTAAGCAAAAATCAGACGAGATCGCAGGCGGCATAAAGGGCGATTTGGAAAAGGCGCGCGCGATTTATACGTGGGTGGCAAACACTATGCAGCGCGATAACAGCGTGCTAGGCTGCGGGTTAGGGGACGTGAAGCAAATTTTAAGTAGCGGCAAGCTAAGCGGCAAATGCACCGACATAAATAGTGTTTTCGTCGCACTTTGCCGCGCGCAGGGCATAGCCGCAAGAGAGATGTTTGGTATCCGCGTAGGCGCGTCGAGATTTAGCGCTCAAATGGGCGCCGCGCCTAAAGACGGCGTCAGCCATATCTCGGGTGCGCAGCACTGCAGGACGGAATTTTATCTCAAAGGCCACGGCTGGATCCCCGTCGATCCTGCGGACGTTACAAAAGTGCGATTGGGCGAGAAGCTAAGCAATGACGACAGCAAGCTCGTTAAAATCCGCGAGTATTTATTTGGTAACTGGGAGATGTGCTGGATCGGCTTTAACTACGGCAGAGACTTCACGCTAAGCCCGCGCCCAGCGCAGTTTCCGATCAATAATTTTGGCTATCCTTACGGCGAAGTGGACGGCAACACGCTTAATTACTACTCGCCGAAAGATTTCAGCTACGATTACAGATCGAAGGAGCTGTAGCGGCGCGCGTTTTGCTATGCGGCACGTCGAACTACTTGAGCTTTTTGAGTAGGTATACAAGAAAGGCTTCCCGCTAGACGACTTTGGGCGGATGTGTAAAAGCGCGCCTAATCTACGTGCTGCCGCGTCTGCATTGGAAAAAAATTCCGCGCTTTATTTGGCGTGGAATTTTAAAATTTCAAGATGAACGGAATCTTAAAATTTTGATGCGCAAGATTCTAAAATTTTGATAGCGCTTCGAGCGATTTTGTGCGCTCTAAGCGATCTAAATTATGAGCTAAATTTTACGACTAGTGGCATTAAATTTAGCCGCGTAAAGCGTAGCGCTGAAGCCGAATCAAAAGAAAATAGAGCCGCCGCAAAAATTAAAATTCCGCAAAAATATATTCGTTAAAAATCAAGCTCGCGCTCTTAAATTTCAAGGTATAATTACGAGGGAAATTTATAAAAATTTAGCCAAAGGAGAGACCATGAAAAAATTTCGCTCACTACTGCTCTGTGCGGCTGCGGCTGCGACTTTGAGCGCCCAAGGCGAGAGTAGTGAGGACAAGGTGGAAAAAATCACTTCGATCGACATCTATGTTTCGCCGTTTTATTCGGCTAAGGATGGTAAGCCCGAATACGTGCACGTTTACGAGCCGATTGACGACCTGCTGATGAAAAACGACGTGCCGAGCCTAAAAAAAGCGATCAAAATCATCGAGGACGCCCCGGAGATGGTCGCTCCGACCACGCTGATGACCGTCGCGGCGCGCGCTTATGATCTGGGGCTTAAGGACGACGCGGTGTTTTGGTTCTACGCGGGCAAAAATCGATTCCTAACCTTCGCTCGCGTCATCGACATCAAGGACGAGATGTTTCGTGAGACCGAGTCCGCGAATGCGGCGTTTTTACAGCTCGTCGGCAACGTGGTAAATCCATACGCATTCTGCGATCTCGCTAAACAGCGCGATGCGGCGGCACGCGCTAGGGACTGGGTCAAGGCGCACTCGTATAAAGCGATATTTGATGAGAAATTTCCATCGCACTTCGCAGATCGCGCCACCGCGCTCAAGGCAGCCGAGGACAAAATGGACGCCGCGCTACTTAGGCAGGACGAGTTTTTCGCAGACCCCGCTAAAAAGGCGGACTTTCTAGCCAAGCGCAAAGCAAATAACGCAGATGAGCGCTTCTGCGATTAGTGCCGCTTAACCAGCGGCACTTTTGAAAAATCGGCATTATTTGAAATTTTTAGCTACCAAAAATTTAGTGTTGCATTTTTATCTCCTCAAACGGATCTGCGCGTGAATTTAAAATTTTATGACGTAGAATTTTATCGCTAACGGCACGCAGTGAAGCTTTGATATAAATCAGCTCTAGATCTGTTTAAAATTTAGCAGAAGCTCGCACGCAATTCTATTTCGCATAAATTCTATCGACAACTAACACAAAATCAGATCAAATATTACTAAAATTCCAGCCGTTTGGCGACGTAAAATTCCACGACTACCGCCTAAAAATCGAAGTTTTTTAAATTTAGCCGCACGCCGAAATTTTATCCGTTTTTATATACGAACATTATATAATTATCAAAATTTTTTCCAAGGAGAGAGGATGAAAAAGCTCGCTACTACGATACTTGCGCTACTCTGTGCGGCGGCGTTTGCCAAGGAGTATGAGTATATGGTGCAAAGCATGAGCTACGGCTCACTTGGGGAGCGCAAGGAGAGCACGCACCTAAGCTACGACGCGGCGGCGCGCAAGCTGGAGCAGATAAGAGATACGAACTCCTCGGACGGCCTAGGCTCTAGCTACAAAGAGATCAGCTACTTTGACGAAAAGGGGAATATGGTTAAATTTGAAGTATTTAACCTCGATCTTAAAAGCGGCAAGTGGAAAAAAATAGAAGACTACACGGAAAGCATAAAGGGTAATGTCACGACGCGCGAGAGCAATTCGATAGCAGATGACGGCACGCGCAATGCGAGCAAAACCGTCTCCAGCTACGACGGCAACGCGACGCAGGACGTGCGATATAAGTTTGTAAAGGGCAAATGGCAGAAAGATAGCATGAACAGATCCGTAAAAAACGCGTGGGATAAGGAGGAGCTTACGATAAGCTTCAAATGGGACGGCAAGAGCTGGCAGCCCAAAGATAAGACCGAAATTTTCTACGACGCCGTAGGAGAGATGAGCGGATACGTGAGCTACGAGTTTGTAAACGGCGCGTGGCAAAACAGCGAGCGAGAGATGCTTAACGGCGATCGAAACGGCAGCTACGAGCAGATCCGCAGCACCTTTAAGGACGGCGCGTGGCAAAACGCGACGATGAGTAAGCACGAGCTTGATGCCGCGAAGGGCGAGGGGATCGTTACAAGCTTCATCTGGAACGACGAGAAGGGCGCGTGGGATAATATGAGCAAACAGACCGTTATCAAGAAGGGAGCGGATCTTAATATGACCTCGTATCTGTGGGACGAGCGGCTTAAAGATTGGGTCCAAAGCTACTCAAACGGCGAAATTTACAATAAATCGGGCGAGCGACTACTAGAGCAAAGCTACGAATCAAATTCCAGCAGCAACAAATACGTCTATAGCTACGACGAGCACGGCAGCAATACAGCGATGGATATCTACAAGCTTGATGCGAGCGGCAAATGGGTGCAAACCGGGCGCTCAGAGGCTACTTACGATACCCAAATCCCGGCTGATAGCGTGGGGCACGGAGCCGCGCTGATGATGTTTGAGATGCCTAGCGCCTACGCGATAACGAGCTTTAAGGAATTTAAGCTTAAAGACGGCAAATCCGAGCTCATAACGGAAAAGACGTGGAAATATAAAAAGATAAAGTAGCGTTTGAAGATGCGTCGGTAAAATTTCGCGGCTAAATTTTATCTGCGCGGCGCTTGCGCGAACGTCGCGGTTAAATTTAGCAGGCACGACGCTATTTATGCGGACGCGGCGTTGTGCGAGCTTTGCGTTTAAATTTAGCGGACGTAGCAATATTCGTGCGAGTGCCGCGGTTAAAATTTAGCGGCATAGCGGTATTTATGCGAGAGTCGCGATTAAATTTAGCTAGCGCGGAAATATTTGTGCGCCACGTAAATTTTAACATTTAAATCCTACGCTGCGGCAGGTCCGAATGCAGCGGTGGCAAAAGGAGAGGATAAAAATGGTTTTACCCAAAGCGGCTATTTCGGCTTTAATTTCGGCGAGTATCTGTTTCGGCGCCGTAGAGGCGCAAGATCACGGCGCGGCGAGCGAGCAAAAACAAACGATGCAAGGCGGCGGGAGAGATGACCAGACACCCGCAGGCAAGCAAAGTAGCGAAACAAACGCAACAAAGCGCGCAGATGAGCAAGGCGACGAGGCGCAAAATTTTAAAATCAAAAGGCGCTATTTTCGTAGCTGTTCGTGCCTGCACAAACAAAAATCAAAGGGGTCCGCCCGCCTCTACGATGAAATTTCGCAAGAGCAGGCCGAAAGATCGGCGGCCTATTTCATCGGCTATTTCAGAGAGGGCAAGCTAAGTCGCTATGAGAAAATTTACGAAGGCGAAAGAATTTTTTCGAGCGAGGATATAAAGCGGTAGACGCGATTTAAAATTCAGATAAAAGGAGCGGTCATGAGAGGTATTTTTAAAATTTCGCCCAAGGGCGCGGTAGATTTTGCGGCGCTAAATTTAAAGGCGCGGGCGATTATTTCAGCGGGCGCTTTTGGGGCGCAGACTGCGGTTTCGGCAGACAAGCTTCGAGTTCGAGCGGCAGTTTTGGCAGGCTCTATTTTAGCGGCGACATTAACGCTTGCGATGCCTGCGGGCGCGACCGAGGCGGCGGCGAAACATGCGGCGGCGAATAAAATTTGCTTGCAAAAGACGAGTTATAAAACAGAGGGCGGCGCCGTGCCGCGCTACGAATATGAAGTGAGCCAAAACTACGACGCCAAAACCCGCCGCCTAGAAAAAATCTACAAAAAGAGCAGCGAAGAGGAAACCTCCGTATCGAAAAGCTTTAGCAAATTTGACGAAAGCGGCGAGCGCGAGATCGAAAATATCGAATACGACTGGGACGCGAATACAAACAAATTTCGCGAAACGGCTATGAGCAAGCAGGAGATCGCAAAGGACGGCTCGAAAATTTATTTCAGCCTGCAAAAGGACAGCAAGCCATACGAGGGTGAAAAAGCCGTCGAAAAGCGCGAGGGTAAAACGGAAATTTTGCAAAATTTCACGCTAAAAAAGGGCAGATGGACGCCGACGCACCTTACAAAAAGGATTGTCGATGAAAACGACAGAAACAATTTCGTAGCGACCTATGAATGGAGCGCCAAAGCGAAAAAATGGATGCCGTACGAAAAATCGATATATCACTACAACGGCGATGTTTACGCGGGCTCAGAAGGCTACGCGTGGCGCGGCAAATGGGTGCCGCTTACAAAACATACCGTCTTTACGGCGGCGGACGGGACGCGTAGCGAGATAAATTTTGTGTGGCGCGACGGCGCCTGGGGGCGCGATGAAAAGATCTTGCACAAGATCGAGCCTAAGTATAGGCGCTTTAGCGAGCTAAGATCGCGCTGGGACGCCGCAAAAAACGAGTGGAGAGAGTACTACAAAAACGTGCACGAGGAGACCGAGGAGAGCAGGCCTCTACGCGAGCGAACCGAGCTTTGGCGCGAGGAGTCGCAGCGCTGGGAGGTCGTGTTTGAAAACGAGTTTAGCTACGACGCGTGCGGCAATGTGATAAAAAATCGCACGGCCTCCGACGGCAAGCAGTACGAGTATATCTACGACTACGACGAAGCGGGCAACAACATCTCGATCATCCTGCGCGAGCCTGATGAAAGCGGCAAATGGCACGAAACGCAAAAGACGCAAAACGTCTTTGAGCCTGAAATTTTAGCGCACGACGTCCTGGATCGCGGCTTCATCGGCGACTACATAGCCACGGGCAAAAACGCGATCAAAAGCAGCAAGCAGTATTTTCTAAAGGACGGCGAGTTTAAGCTAAACGAAACTCGCGAGTGGGTTTACGGAAAGTGCGAGCCGCAATAAAATTCGAAAAGCCTCATGAACGAGCCTTATATCGTTGAAATTTCAGATAGCGACGCGATGATGTTCGGCTGCGAAGCGGACGAGCGGGTGCGCGAATTTGTCGCTAAATTTGACGGCTGGGAGTACGAAAGCGAGTTTGAGCGGACCAGCTATCTGCTCGGCACGGACGTTTTTATCGAGGTCGCGAGTGAGAGCTTAAATGAAGGCGCTTTACGCGCTCAAATTCCAGACGAAAAGGCTTTGGACGCTGACGGCGGCGCGACGTTTTTAAGCCTGCGAGAGTGGGATGGCAAGGGGCATTCGCGCGAGCAGTGAAATTTTACGCGCCATCAGCGAGGATGAGGACGGCGGCGTGGCGTATCTGCTCCTTAGCCCGCGACATATCGCCGCAGAGGAGCTGCGAGGCGCCTTTGCGGACAAGCCGCCGCAGGAATTTGCGCGCATTATCGAAAGCCTCGAAGCCAAATACGATTGCAAAGATCGAATGCTCTGCTACGTCGTTTGTTATTTTACGCCAAAAGGCAAAGAGGGGATGCGGACGGACTTCGGCGTCTGAATTTAAAACGCGGCGGATAAATTTAAAATTTGACCGCGCAGCGCGCTCGCGCCAAATGGCGAAGGTTTTATCTTGCGCGTAAGACCTGCGCCGTATGGGCGCAAGTGAAATTTATAAATTTCTAGCGACGAAATTTAAACCGCCGCGACGAGCGAAATGGGGGCAGAATGATAAAATCCATAAAATTTGGGGGCGAAAGCATCGAGGAGCTGGAGGTTTGGTACTATGCCCCAAAGCACGAATATAGCGCGGCGGAGTTCGCACAGCAGTGCGGCAAGCTCGTGCGCGCAGACTTTAGACCACCTCCCTTTACGAGATAAAATTTGAAAAATTCAAGTCCTGCGAGCCCGATGATTTTATGAAAGAGCGGATAACGGCTGCTTTGAGCGCGGCGGCTCTATCAGGCGAGCCTCAAAATTTTGCAATGGGCGGCGAGAACGACTGGGATTGGCAGGAGTGCTCGTTTGAGGCGAGCGGACAGCGATTTTTACGCATCTGGGCGACGTCGGCTTGATAAATTTAGCCGCAATACGGGCTTTACGCGCCCGAGGTTTCGGGCGGATTTGCCGCAAAGCGCTTGCAAAAGGCGCTGAGCGACGTTAAAATGCCGCGTTACCGCCTATATCGCGCGATTTATGTGTTTTTAGATGCGGTAGCGCAATCAAGCCCGCGGAGTGAGCTAGCGCGCCTATTTTGCGCAAATTTACGCACCGAGGCGCAGGCGGCGCCCTGCTTTGAGCCAAAATTTATTTGAAGGGAAAATATGAAAAACCTATTTCTAGCCGCGCTTGCGGCATTAGCGCTTAGCGGCTGCGCGGGCTTAAAATGCGGCGCAAAAGACGGGCGAGACGTCGCCGAGATCGACGTGCCCGAAGATGGCTGGACGAGATACCTAGGCACCGACGGCGAGATCAAGGAGGTCGCATTTTTCACGGCGTTTTTCTCGGGGCAGTTCCGCCCGCACCCAAAAGATGGCGAAAAGATCGGCTTCGTGCTTACCAAAAAGAGCGGCGAACGCATACCGATAAGGCTCGGCAATATGTATAAGGCGGCAGACGGCGCATTTGCGCTCGCGGATCTCGACGCGCAGAGCGACGTATGGGGCGGAACCGAAGAGCTGCGCAGAGCAAAACGGGTAAAATTTTATAAATTTCATGAGGGCAGCGTCAAAGTAACGGATTATGAGGCGCGAGACGGGCTTTGCGAGGCGTTTTACGCAGGGGGAAAGATAAGCGTCAAAAGCGTGCTAAGCCGCCGCACGAGTAAGGCTAGCGGGGCTAGCGGCGAAATTTCCACCGCGCAGACGCAGGGCGAAATTTCGCGCGACGCTGTCAAGGCTTTAAACTCGCGGGAAAAACCCTCGCCGCAAGGCTATAGTAAAAATTTAGCAAACAAAAAGGGCACCGCGCAAAAAACCGATAGCGAGGCGTTAAAACCAGAGACGGAGGCGCTAAAAAATATCATCTGTATTGTAGACAAAAACGAAGTCGATTGAAATTTCAGACTAATGAGTAAAAATTTCGCTAAAATTTTGAATAAAAATATCTTTTCAAGGAGCAAAAAATGAGAAAAAGCGTATTTTTCTTTTTGGTGCCGCTGTTTTTGTTCGGCGGCGAGGCGCAAAAGCAGCTAAACGTCTTTCAGCTAACGCCGTCAAAGATGCCGCCGCAGCAATTTAAAGTCGAAGCGATCTTTTCGAAAGAGATCAAAGCCGACTGCAACGACGCATATCTGATCGGCGGCAAAATAGAGCAAAAAGAGGGCGCGGATGGGCTTTATTACGAGTTTAGCGGCGGCGATGAGCTTGCTCAGACGCTGATGCTGTGCAAAACCGAGAAGCAAAAAAAACGGGTCTATTACGAGCTCACGCATCCATTCGCCTACGGCGGCGGCGAAATTAGAATTTTAGCGCCCAAAGACGTCAAGGTCGAGCTTAGAATTTACGAGCTCGTAGAGAGCAAAGAGCCTAAAATCCGCAAGATGAAATAATTTCGCAAGAAGCAGGGCGGACCGAGCTTATGCGTGGCGGAATTTCCGCCGCGCAATAGATTTTTCATCGCGCAATAGGTTTGTGCGCAGGCGAGATAAATTCTACGGCGCAAGACAAATTTTCTACGGCGAAGAATGGAATTTCGGCATCGATGGGTCGTTTGGTTAAAATTTCAGTATAATTTCGCAAAAACAAGGAGAGAGCATGTCAGAGAGAATTTTTGAAAGCCTAAAAGAGCTTTTGACGCAGCAGGGCGCGCACTTCCGCGTCGTAGCTCACGAAAGCGCGGGCACCTCCGCCGAGGTCGCCAAAGCCCGAGGCACGCAGCTAGGGCAAGGCGCAAAGGCGCTGGTTTGCACGATCAAAGGCTTTAAAGACGGGCAAATTTCTTTCGCGCAAAATTTAAATTTAGCAAGCGCCGGTGACGCACAAAATCTCGACGCTTCCGCCCTTGCGAGCGCTCAAGGCTGCGAAAACGGCGCCTGCGCGGGAAATTTAACTTTAACCGCCGATCAAATTTGCGCAAACGTGCCGCAGCTGCTGAAGCTTCCTAGCGACAAACCCGCGGGCAGAAACGGCAGAATCTACGTCCTAGCGGTCTTCGCAGCCGATCACAAAACCGATCTAAAGCGCCTGGCGCAGGGGCTCGGCGGCACAAAAGCATCGCTCGTAAGCCCCGATGAAGTGGGCGATCTCACGGACTGCGTCATCGGCTCGGTGCCGCCTTTTAGCTTCCACGACAAGCTGCTGCTAATCGCCGATCCGTCGCTATTCGGACGCTTTGAAGAGATCGCTTTCAACGCGGGCTTGCTCGATCACTCGATCATCCTAAACGCGCAGGATTACGCGCGCATCGCGGCTCCGCGCATCGTTAGCTTCACTGAAAAGGCTACGGAAGACGAATAGCCGCGCATCGTCCGTTTCACACAAGAACAAGAGGACTCGGATTAAATTAACCCAAAAGCAATGGTAGAAAAAGACAGTGCGAGAGTGGTTGTAAAAAGGGCGCTTTGATTTTTGATCTTTTTTCTTCATATTAAGGCTTTAAAATTTGCAGTATGATCAGGAGCAAAGAGATTGCGATCGAAACAAGGGGGAATGCTATGAAGAAGGTGTGGATATTTTTGCTGTGTCTACTTGCGCTATGCGGCATGGAAAATGCCGCGGCTAAGGGAGACGATGCGCCGCGGCCAGAGATTTATCAGAGTATGAAAGATATTTACGACAATCTGCCGATCGCGCAACTACCGATGCGCTATCCGGGAGGAATTTCGCCCTTAGCGGCTATCGATAAAAATTTACTTGATAAAAATAAGCTGTTTTCGTTCGCAAAGGAGAACTTTTTAATCGACAATCTAAGCACGTATTGGGAGAGGATCAAAGACATAAGGGCTTGTCGTTTGCCAGAAAAGAGCGTCAAAACAATTCTGCTGAGGCTTTATCTGAGTGATTTTCAAGATAGCAGGCACGGGCACGAATATGTTTTTATGTGCCTTTTAAACGACGCATTTCGTATAAGTGATTGTCGCGAAATTTACGCCGATTACGTGCACTGCGGTAAAAGCAAGCCGCCGATGCGCGCCAAGCAGGAGTTCGTCATCGACGCCGATTTACGCTGCACAGTAACAACGCACTACTATACTTTAGATGCCGGCAAAGAGCTGCACAGAAATGTCTGCGTGCTCGAAATAAAAAACGGCGCAATCGTTACCGAGGATTAAAATCCGAGGCGATTTTGCGAGATGATTTTAGCTGCAAATTTCATAAGCAGAGCCGTAAACTGAGATGCGAATTCGCTCTATCTATGAGCCCCGGCTATTTCAAATCGCGATAAAATAACGCTTAAACCGAGCCTCGAATTCATCATATTGATGAGGCGCTGTTTCGAGCCGCGCCAAAACAGCTCGTAAATCTTTGGTGCACCGCAGCGTCCCACTAAGATGCATCGCCTTACGGAGCATTTTAACGACGTGAGCGCTTTATTTGTTTTGGCTTCCTGCGACAAGCTGAATATCAAATCTGAAATTCTTGGCAAGCCCCAAAAGCAGCGAGGATAAAACATCCAAATTTTAAAATTTAAAAATTTTTAAAAAAATGTGAGTTTAAAAAGAATTAATCGCGACGATATCGCATCGCCGCGACTGAAGAAGGCATCATCATGCCCGCGAAGGTATTTATTTCATAGCGCCTTGTTGTTTCATCTGATCCATCATCTGCTTAAATATCTCTTTAGCTTGTTTGCAAGTGGCCTCTTGCTGCTCCTTAGGAAGTGCGCTGATCTGATCCATGGATTGCTTTTTTTGATCCTCATACATCTTGACCTGCTGCTCTTGACCCGCTTGTTTGTAGGTATCAACCATCTTATCAAGATCTGCGAAGTACTCTTTGCAGCTATCTGAAAGATCTGCGGCGCTAAGACTTAGCGCAAAGCCAAAACTAGCCAAAACTAAAAGTGATTTTTTCATTTTTCTCTCCTTGTAAAAAATCAGCGAAAGTATATCATTTCGCTTAGTAAATTTGCCTTAAATTTTAATCAAATACGGCCGTTTTTTTAAATTTATAGCGCTTTTGAAATTTTAAAATTTCACTCTCGTCACGACGCTTACATTTTTTAAAATTTAACTCGTCTTTAAATTTTAAAATTTCGGCTCGCGATTTCGCAACTGCAGCCGGTGCTCTTTAAAATTCCGCCCTCGCCGCCTCTTGGGGATGCAGCGCAAAATCACTTCTCTTCAAATCTAATCTGTACCGATTTTTTGTGCGCGCCTAGCCCCTCGGCATCCGCTAGCGCCATGCACGCGCGTCCGAGCTCGTCTATGGCGCGTTTATTTAGCGCTATGATCGAGCTTCGTTTGATGAAGTTATAAACCCCCAGAGGCGAGAAAAATCGCGCGCTTCCGCCGGTCGGCAGCGTGTGGTTGGGGCCTGCGAGGTAATCGCCCATCGCCTCTGGCGTGTAGTGGCCCAAAAATATCGCGCCTGCGTGGCGTATGCGCGGAAGCAGCTCGTAGGCGTTCTCGGTCGCGATCTCGAGGTGCTCGACCGCAAGCTCGTTCATCAGCTCCACGCACTCGTTCATATCGCGTGCGATGATAATCGCGCCTTTGTTTTCGACGCTGGCGCGAGCGATGGGCTCGCGAGCAAGCGTAGGCAGCTCCTGATTGATATGTTCTGCGACCGCGAGGGCAAATTTTTCATCATCGCTTATCAAAAAGCTACTCGCGATCTCGTCGTGCTCGGCTTGGCTGAGCAGATCCACGGCGATGTTGCGCGGATTTGCCGAGGCGTTTGCGATGATGCCCACTTCGCTAGGGCCCGCGATCATATCGATATTTACGTCGCCGAACACGAGCTTTTTAGCAGTCGCAACGAAGATATTCCCAGGGCCCGTGATGACGTCTACCTTGTCGATCGTGCGCGTGCCGTATGCCATCGCCGCGATCGCGCTTGCGCCGCCCACCTTGTAGGCCTTTTTGATCCCTAGCACATGCATCGCCGCGAGCAGTAGCTCGTTTACGACGCCGCCCACGGCGGGAGTGCAGACGCTGATATCCTCCACGCCCGCGACGATTGCAGGGATCGCGTTCATCAGAAGCGAGCTCGGATACGCCGCCTTGCCGCCCGGGATATATAGCCCCGCGCGATCTACCGGCGTGATCTTTTGCCCAAGCATCGCGCCGCTTGGATCGAAGCTAAACCAGCTTCTCTCAAGCTGCTTTTCATGATAAACGTAGATGCGCTCGTATGCGATCTGAAGCGCATTCTTAAGCTCTGCGGTTAAGCCTTCATACGCGCGGCTCATCTGCTCTTGTGTGATAGCCAGATCGCCCTGCACGCGCCATCTGTCAAACTTCTCGATCTGTTCGGCTAGCGCCTCATCGCCGCGCGCTCTGATCTCCTCGATGATGCCGCTAACGACGGGCATTACCGATCTCATATCCGTCTCGCCGCGGCGCACCAACCTCGCAAATTCCTCTTTGAAATTTGCGTCCGTGCTTCTTAAAATTTTCATTTTTGCTCCTTGTAATGCTTGGAATTTTAACGCTTTTTGCTAAATTTCGCCTTTAAGCTCGCGGCGATGTAAATTTACAGCTCGCCGATTTTCAAAAGATTAAGCGAAAATGAAATAAAATAGCCGAAATTTCAGACGGAGCGATGTATGAAAAAGATATTTTTAGCGCTGATCGCCACGGCGGCTTTATCGCTAGCAGAAGCCACAGCTTTGTCATCGACGGAACAAGAGGATCCCGGTATAAGCAAGTTGCAAAGCGAATGCGATAGCAACAACACCTTAGCATGCGTAAATCTCGCCATGGCATACTATTCAGGGGATGGCGTGAAGCAGGATTATGAAAAAGCAAGGGAGCTAAATTTTAAAGCCTGTAGTTTGGGCGACGGCTGGGGTTGCACCACCTTGGGGGCGTCATACGAATACGGCAAGGGCGTAGAACAAGATTATAAAAAAGCGGCCGAACTGTATTCTAGGGCCTGCGACTTAAAAAATGGCATAGCTTGCGGCAATCTGGGTGTTTTATACCACTCAGGCAAGGGAGTAAAGAAAGATTACAAAAAAGCGATCGAAATGCTTTCCAAAGCTTGCGATTTGCAAGAAGGCCGCGGATGCTACAATCTCGGGCTTTTATATGCCTCGGGCGAAGGCGTAAAACAGGATTATAAAAAAGCAAGCGAGCTATATTCTAAAGCTTGCGATTTAAAACATGGCGAAAGCTGCCATAATCTTGGAGTTTTATACGAAAAAGGAGATGGCAGCGTAAAGCAAGACTACCAAAAAGCAAATCAATTCTATTCTAAGGCCTGCGATTTGGAGATTGCCGAAGGGTGTTATAATCTTGGAGCTTCATATGAAGATGACAGTGGCGTAAAACAAAATTACAAGAAAGCGTTCGAATTATATTCTAAAGCTTGCAATTTAGGAATGGCCAAAGGATGCTACAATATGGGTGTTTTATATAATTTAGGTAAGGGTGTGAATCAAGATTATAAAAAAGCAAACGAATTATATTCTGAGGCTTGCGACTTGGGATTTGGCGACAGCTGTTATAATCTCGGAGTTTTATATTTCTATGGCAAAGGCGTGGGGCAGGACGCGAATACTGCAAAAAAATATTTAAATAAGGCTTGCGCTTTGGGATCCAAAGCCGGTTGTGACGGATATAGAAAGCTAAACGAACAAGGCTTTTAATCCATTTAAATTTTAAACCGCTCGCGAAATCCGCTTAAATTTAAAGATCTAAATTTAGACTATATCATCCGCAGGGCAACACTAAAAGCGCGCAAAATGCGCGGACTTAAAATTTAAATCCATTCCGCCGCGACAGATGCTGCGTAAACGCTGCGTAAAATTTAGTGAGCCGCCCCGTTCATAATATTCGCGCCAAATAAAGGGATGCGTTCCGCCGCCGTTGAAATTTCAGATGAGACGTTAATTCTTTAAGAATTTTAAAATTTTAAGCCCTCTTTTTTGGGGATTAAAATTTCGAGCGAGCCATTAAGAGCGAGTCGCTAATTCGTAGCATTCGCGTCGAACTGTAAAAATTTCCTGATCTCCTCCATCGCCTCTTTGTTTGAGAGCGTAAATTTTATCTCGATGCGGCGGCTAGCGTCCTTGTCCTCGATGCCTCTGCGCATCACGGGCTGCGTGTAGCTGCGACCGCTGGCGATGAGATATTTTTGCAGTCGCTCATCTTTATTCCACGAGTTGATGAAATCCATCACCGCAAACGCCCTATTTTGCGACAGCTCAAGGTTGTACAAATACCCGCCGTCGCTGTCCGTGTGTCCCTCAATGATGATCTGATCTAAATTTTCGCGAATTTCATCGTTATTCAAAAGCGCGGCGAAATAGCTCTGCAGCGTCGAGCGGAGCGTCTCTTTGGCGCCCTCTTTCAACTCGCTTGAGCCCTTGTCAAAAAGGATCGACGAGCTTAGCGTCATTGCGCCACTTTCGTTGTCGATGCGGATCTTGCCGCCCAGCTTCTCCTTCAGATCGGCGATGATCTTGACCTTCATTCCGGTGAGGTTGCGGATGCGGTTTTTCGTGACGTTGAGGTCTTGTAAAATTTTATTAAAATCGCTCTCCTTCTTCGTGAGCTGATCGAGCAAAAATGCAATTTTAAGCTCGTTTTGGCTGATCGTAGCGTTGGCGTCGTCGCGTGCTTTTTGCAGAAGAGAGTTGATGTCTAAATTCTCTTTTTTCAGCTTCTGGGCCATCTCGGTTAGATCTTCGATCTGTATGAAGTAGATGGAATTTTGCTTGCGAAGATCGGTATTTTCGATGTTTAGCTTCTCGAGCTGGTCGCTAAAAATTTTATTCAGCGCTTCAAGCTCGGCGCTTTTTTTCTCCTGGCTTTGAAGGCTTGCTAGGGCGCTTGAAATTTGGCTTTCTTTCTCCTGCAGGTTGCTTTGCGTGAGGAAGTATTTGACGATGATGCCGCCTACTAAAAGCACGAAAACAAAAAGCAGTCCCGCCATCAAATCGGCGTACGCAATCCAAAAGGTCTCTTTTTCTTCGTTATTCGTTTTCATCTAAAAGTGCTTTTTCATCGATGCTCGCAAGCGTTTTTCGAAGCTCTTCGATGATGCTTTCGTTGCTCGTCCGCGCAGTGTCCTCTCCAGCTAAAAGTGCCTTCAAATCCGCGCTTAACCCCTTAAAGCTAGCGTCAATTTTAGCGGCATAAGCATTCTGTGAACTTGAAATTTCGCCCGCAAACCCGCCCAAGGAGGCATTTAGGCTCTTGATTTGAGCGCTTAATGCACTCGTAACGTTAGCCAGCTCGCCTTGCCCATCCGTTAAAGCCTTAGACTGGCTTAGATACTGCGCGGAAATTCCGTTTTGAATTTCGATTAGGCTTGCAGACACGGACTTAAGCGCAGATAAAATTTGAGCGAAGCTCTTATCTAGCTCACCGTGAGCGAGATTTGTCCTTTGGATCATCTCTCCTGCTTTTTCAAGTTCTTCTTGTGTAATCGCCATACTTCGCTTCTCGGCTTCCATCACGCTTTCAAAAGCGCCGATTTTTTCATCGATTAGGCGGTTTAACCTTTCAGTAAAATTCGTAGAGCTCATCATCGCAAATGAGCGCGAAATTTCAGAATTAGCGTTTAAAATTTCACTCAGATAGCCCTGCGTGATCTCGTCTTTGTTCCAGAAAAAATTTTTAGTGGAATTTTTGTATTTGATGAGTAAGCGCTCATATTTGCTAATGCCTTTTTTCTCAAAATATATCCACCAAAGCGCTAAGAAAATTCCATAGATCGAGACGTAAAATGCCGTACCTACGCCGCCTAGAAGTTGCGCGATCTCGGTTTCTAGCCCGTCAATGTTACTTGAGGAAAAGTGTGGCATCGAAATCGCAATCGAGATGAAAGTCCCTAAAATTCCAAGCATCGGAAAGACTGCCGATGCGACGGAAGCGTAGTTTTGATTACGCAGTGAGTAGCCGTATTCGTCCACAAAAAGATCAAAGCTGGCATCTGATTTTTTCTTGCCGCCGATACTTAAGAGATTGGCGACGATGTAATTTTTCAGCTCGCGCTTGAAGTCATCGATATTATTTTGAAAATTTAAGCAGCCATATTCTGCATTATGACGAGCTAAAATTAGTGCAATAATGAGTAAAACTGCAAGCATCAGGATCGAGTGCGTCTCTACCTTCAGCCCGATAAGCCCCAAATAGCCCAGCAAAAACACCACAAAAACCGCGATCGGCAGAGCTGCGATCTTAAAAAAAACGCCCGCTAGCGAGCGCTCCTTCGCCTCAGGTAGCGTGATATCGAGCACTTCGTTATTCGGGCGATCCATATTAGTTCCTATTTAGGCAATTTAGATTGTCAAATGCGACCTGCAAGCGCGCCACCATACTCTGCTCGCCTGCTCTCAGCCATTTGCGAGGATCGTAGAATTTTTTATTCGGTTTATCCTCGCCTTCCGGATTGCCGATTTGAGTTTGCAAATAGCCGCGATTTTTGCCCTCATAAGCGCGCACGCCGTCCCAAAACGCCCACTGCGTGTCAGTGTCGATATTCATCTTAACTACGCCGTAGCTAACGGCTGCCTTGATGTCGGAGGTCTCGCTGCCACTGCCGCCATGAAAGACGAAATTTACGGGCTTTTCAGATTGCAGATTAAATTTTTCTCGGACGAATTTTTGCGAATTTTTCAAAATTTCAGGTCTCAGCACAACATTGCCCGGCTTATACACGCCGTGGACGTTGCCGAAGCTCGCTGCAATGCTGAATCTATCGCTGATTTTGCCAAGTCGCTCGTAGGCAAGCGCGACATCTGCGGGCTGGGTGTAAAGCCGCGCGTTATCGACGCCGGTATTATCGACGCCGTCCTCTTCGCCGCCTGTGACGCCAAGCTCGATCTCAAGCGAAATTCCAAGATCGCTTAAAATTTCCAAATACTTCTCGCAGGTCGCTAAATTTAGCTCCAAATCATCCTCGCTAAGATCGAGCATATGCGAGCTAAATAGCGGCACGCCGTGAGCTTTTTTATGAGCGGCATTAGCTTCGATGAGCTCGTCGATCCACGGAAGCAGCTTCCTCGCGGCATGATCGGTATGCAAAATCACCGCAACGCCGTAATGGGCTGCCAGAGCATGCACCTGGCGCGCGCCTGCAATAGCGCCTAAAACTGCGGCATTAGGGCAAGTAGCGCCCGCATAAAACGCTGCGCCGCCGTTGCTAAACTGAATAATAACGGGCGAATTTGCGATTTTAGCGCTTTCCAAGACGGCGTTTATGGAATTTGATCCCACTACGTTTACCGCAGGGATCGCAAAGCCCTGCTGCTTCGCATACGCATAGACTTTACTTACGTCATCGCCACTTAAAACGCCCGGTTTTACTATATCTAAAACGCCCATTTTTAGCTCCTATATTATTTATACTCGATTTTAGCGTTTTTGTGAAGATCTGCCGCTTTTTGCTCGACTACTTTCGCCGCTTTTTGCTGTCTAAGCACGCGCTCAATAAAAGGCTTTGCTTCGCTTTGACTTAACTGCTTTTTAGCTTGAGACTCCTCTTTTAACACTACGTGATATCCGACCCTGCTTTTAATCGCTTTAGTAGTGATTTGACCATCTTTTATCTTAGAGATCGCATCGGCAAAAGGCTTGACCTGATCGCTAGGCATCCAGCCTAGCTCGCCGCCGGTTTGTTTAGCCTGCGGATCGATAGATTTAGCTTTGGCAAGCTCCGCAAATTTAGTAAATAGCGCACTGTCGTTAAGCCCTTTTAACTGCTTAATAATATCGTTTGCCTCAGCTTCGGTTTTAACGACAATCTGAGCCGCTTTGATTCTTGCAGGCTCGGTAAAGCGCGCTTTGTTTTTGTTATAAAAATCGGCTATTTCTTTATCGTCGATATTTATTTTACTGGCTTCTTTAGCCTGCCATACACGAAGCGCTAAGTTATCTTTTACGATTTCAAGCTCTTTTTTATAAACATCTTCGTCCATAACGCCCGATTTTTTAGCTTCATCCGTTAGCAGCATCAGATCGATGCCTTTATCGATAAGCTCCTTTTTTTGATCGGCATTAAGAGCAGCGATATCTACATTGCCTATGCCTTGAAGTAGTGGAGCAAGCTCTTTTTCGGTTACGTCTTTGCCATTGACGGTAGCGTAAACGGTAGCGTTGAGGCTGATAGCGGCAGCCAAACTAAGTGCTGTAAATAAAACTTTTTTCATCACAATTCCTTAAAAAAATTTTAATGGCGATTATAACTCAAAGTTGTTAACAATCAAACTGTACTTTAGAATTTTAGGGTAGAATTCCGCCTTGAGGAAATGCAAATGAGAAGTAAAAAAGATATTTTAGAGATAAAAAAGAGAATTCTACAAAACTTCGCGGAAGAGCGCAGTGAGTTGAAATTTAAAGATAACTATCAGCTTTTGGTCTGCGTGATGCTTAGCGCGCAGTGTACCGACAAGCGGGTAAATTTGATCACGCCGCGCTTTTTTGCGGAATTCCCTAGCGTTACAGAGCTTGCAAAAGCCAATCTGGCAAGCGTTAAGCTGCTAATCAGCTCGTGCAATTTCTACAACAACAAAGCGGTAAATTTGATCAAAATGGCACAGGCGGTGGTTAGCGACTTTGGCGGCGTCGTGCCGCTTGATGAAGCGGGGCTCAAATCTCTTGCGGGCGTGGGGCAAAAGACCGCTCACGTCGTGCTTTTGGAGGGTGCGGGCGCAAACGTGATGGCGGTGGATACGCACGTCTTTCGCGTCGCGCATCGCCTAGGGCTGAGCCGTGCAAAGACGCCCGAGCTTACGGAGCGCGATCTTAGCGAGGCTTTTAAAACAGATCTTGGTAAGCTGCACCAAGACATGGTGCTTTTTGGCCGCTACACCTGTAAAGCGATCAAGCCAAACTGCAAAGAGT
>ERZ773049.79-NODE-79-length-57255-cov-15.561381_pt1 | contig 57255 bp, 62 predicted proteins | sample MGYA00580633_ERZ773049 | MGnify/ENA primary metagenome ERZ773049 (study PRJEB29015, sample SAMEA2737991) | human oral metagenome | biome: human oral; feature: human-associated habitat; material: dental | place: China | collected 2066 ...
AAATTTGACGCGTGAAACGCTAAATTTAAACGGCTAAAACCATAAATTTAAGCCGCACGACGCGCTTGCTTCGTTTCCATACGGATAATGTTTGCTTGCAATAACGCTTCCTCCTTATCGGACGAGTTTGCGAGCCGCTCTAGCGCCTCTTTGGCTAGTTTTTTTGATTCGCTTAAATCATTTTTTGCGCTCAAATCATCTAGGAGCTTTGCGTTTGCTTTCGCCGCACTTAGGCACAAAAAGTCAAAACATACGCAAAATACGAGTAAAATCTCTGCGCAGGCGAGATAAATACTAAAAATTTTCGTCGAAAACAGTGCGATATAAAGCGATAACATACACGCGGGCGCGAACATGGCGAGGCTAAATTTAGGGTCTTGCAAGCAAAGGCGCGCGGTAAATTTGATAAAAGCATAAAATTTCGCCAAAACGCCCAAAGCAAAGTATCCTACCGCCGACAAAAATAGCACGCAAGCGCAGAAAAATATGATCGCAAAAGTCGTTTCGCTCAAATTTTCTCCTTTTTGTTTTTAAATTTTAGGTTTTTCGCCATTTAATTTGGCTTAATCAAATTTAGCTTTGCCCTGTTAGCTCTCGCCCAAATTTAACCCCAGCTTAAGCATAAGCTTGTATACTTTGGCTTTAAATTTAAGGTGGCAAATGAGATCTCAGAGCGAATTTTTTGGCGTTTTCATCACGCTTCTTGGCGGCGTATTATGGGGATTTAGCAGTGTTTGCGGGCAGTATCTGTTCACGCAAAAAGGCGTCAGCGCCGACTGGCTCGTGCCCTACCGCCTAGGCCTCGCCGGGCTTGCGATGGTAGCGTACTATTTAACGCGTTCGCCGCGCGAAGCCCTCGCACCGCTAAAAGATCGCGCGCTTTTGCCGCAGCTGCTTATCTACGCCTTTTTTGGGCTTATGATGACGCAGTATTCGTACTTTTGCGGTGTCGAGCTCTCAAACGCCGCCGTCGCGACCGTGATCCAGTACTCCGCGCCCGCGCTCATCCTCGCCGTCGTTTGCTTTTTACAGCGGCGCGCGCCTAAAAAGGTCGAGCTCATCGCGCTCATTTTCGCGGTGCTGGGCGTCGTGCTGCTCGCCACTCACGGCGATCTTGGCTCGCTGGTTATCAGCGCGGAGGCGCTGGTTTGGTGCCTCATTAGCGCGCTTGGCGTCGTGATTTATAGTCTCATCCCCACGAAGCTAAATCAAAAATACCCCGTCGCGCTAAATTTAGGCTGGGGCATGGTCATCGGCGGCGGCGTGCTCGCGCTTTACACGCGGGTTTGGCAGCTAGGCGGCATGAGCGACGCGCAGGGCTTTGCGGCGCTTGGCGCGGTGGTGATCCTGGGCACGATATGCGCGTTTAGCTTTTACATGACGGGGCTAAAGATAATAGGCGCAAGCAGGGCGAGCATGATAGCGTGCATCGAGCCGGTGAGCGCCGCGGCGTTTGCCTATTTTTGGCTGGGGACGGAGTTCGTGTTTCTTGATTTTGCGGGCTTTACACTCATAATCTCGTGCATATTTTTGCTGGCTAAAGATAGGAAAAAGGCGTAAATTTGGAGGAGAGATGATCTATTTGGCGCAAACTGATACGACGGCGGGATTTTTGAGCAAGGATTTTCGCGAGATAAACGCGCTCAAACGCCGAGCGGCGGACAAACCCTGCCTCATAACGACGGCGAAATTTAGCGAGCTAAAAAATCTCGCTCGCGTGCCCGCTAAATTTAAAAATTTAGTGCGTCGCGCGAGAAAGACGACGTTTTTATATCCGAACGCCAAGGCTGTGCGCGTCGTGAAAGAGTGCGCTCACGAGGAGTTTTTGAGGCAATTTGACTGGCTTTACTCCAGCAGCGCAAATTTAAACGGACAAAACTTCGACGAAGCCTGGGCGAAAGGGGCGGCAGATCAGGTCGTGGATCAAAATTTCAGCCAAAACGCAAGCTCGAAAATATATAAAATTTCAAAAACGCGCTTAAAGCGGCTGAGGTAGCGCTGCACTCAAAATTTAAACACGCGAAGAGCGCTCAAAAAAGAGGCGAGAGCGAATCGGCTTTGCAAATTTAAAACCGGATACCTCATTTCAGCTACTTTGTCCTCTGTACGATTTAAAGCGGCCTTCTAAATTTAAAATGGCTCTGTAAATTTAGCCGAGCCGTGAAATCCCGCCGCAGATAGACCGCGCAAAGACCGCCAGGAATTTTGAAAAATCCAAAAAAGATCACAGCAGACTCGCAGAAAAATTATATAAAAAGCTGCAAAATTCTACCGCAGATTGCCGCCGATTTCTATCAGAGCCGCTACATGTCAATATTTTAATAAAAACTATGCCGCCTGCTTTCAATTAAAATTTCGCCGCTTCCACCGATAGTTTTAATTAAAATTTCATCGCCGCGTGAGTAAATTTAGATTAAAATTCTATCATCGCCGATTGTATATCAAAAATCCCGCCGCTGCCGATACCATCGCCTTTCATCGCCGCTATCGCCGCCGCAGCTATTGCGCTCTATCTTCACTGCTTCCGCCGCAGCAAGCGCCGCAAAGCGTCCGCGTCGCTCACGCCCTTTAGCTGCCAAAGCTGCGCGTAAAGCGCAAGCGGTCTCCATTGCCGCACCAAGACGACGACCGATCCTCGATAAAATTTCCGCCGCCCGCCGCGTAGCGCATTAAAACAAACAGCATATCAAAGCAAACGCTGCAAATTTTAAAATTTAAACCGCCTCTCGCCGCGCGGCACCGATAAATTCCAACCGATAAATTCCAACCGATAAATTCCGCCAGCTAGTCCTTCATTCCCGTATAAATCATAAATTTTCATGAATTTAACACCGCCATTCTTGCTTTATATTAAAATTTCGCTAAAATTACCGCATTAAATTTGAGGCGCAAACGGAGCTTAAGTTTAAACCGCTTGCGGGCAAATTAAATCCATTTAAGGAGCTTTTATGAGCGGTGTTGCGTTAATCATCTGCTTCGCCATAGCGGTCGTCGTGATGATTTTTTTGATCTCCAAAGCAGGCGTCCACCCATTTTTGGCGCTAATGCTTATCTCCCTGGCGCTCGCGATCGTCGCGGGCATACCGCTAGCCAAGATCCCCGCGATTATCGGCGACGGATTCAGCGGCACGTTTAAGAGTATCGGTATCGTCATAATCTTCGGCGCGCTCATCGGCACCGTGCTCGAAAAGACGGGCGCGGCGCTCAAACTCGCCGATATGGTCGTAAACGTAGTCGGACAAAAGCGCCCCGAGCTTGCGATGCTCATAATGGGCTGGATCGTAGGTATCCCCGTATTTTGCGACAGCGGCTTCGTCGTACTAAATCCGATCCGAGAAGCGATCAGCAAAAAAATCGGCGAAAATCCGGTCGCTCTTGCAGTAGCGCTCTCCGGCGGACTTTACGCCTCGCACGTATTCATCCCGCCGACTCCCGGACCGATCGCCGCAGCAGGCGCCGTGGGTCTAGGCGGCAATCTGCTACTCGTAATCGCAATGGGCGCGGTAGTGTCCTTGCCGGTGCTGATCGCTACATACTTTTTTTCAAAAAAAGTCGCTAAAAATGTCCATATAAGCGAGGCCGAAGCGAATGAGGTCATCGCAAAAAGCTACGACGATCTGCTTAAACAATACGGCAAATTGCCGAGCGGATTTTTGAGCTTAGCCCCTATTTTGATACCGATCCTATTTATGGCGCTGGGCTCCGTCGCCAAGATCTTAAAAGTAGGCGGATTTGCGGGCGAAATTTCGCAATTTTTAGGAAATCCTATCATCGCGCTAGCCTTGGGCGTAGTTTTTACGGTATTTTTACTCGTGCAAAGCGGCAAATTAGGCGAATTTAGCGAGATCACCAACGAATCCTTAAAAATCGTAGGCCCGATCCTCTTCATCACCGCAGCGGGCGGAGTGCTAGGCAAGGTAATCACCGACGCCGGCTTCGTAACCTACATCAAGGACAATGCGACCGCGATTAAAGCCGCGGGGATTTTCTTCCCGTTCTTAATCTCGGCAGTCCTAAAAACTGCGCAAGGAAGCTCCACCGTTGCGATCATCACCACCGCTTCGATCATGGGCGCATTTAACGCGGACGGCTCGCTGATGCAGGTGCTGGGCTTCACCTCCGAAATGTCCGGCGCGCTTGTGGTAATGGCGATCGCAGCGGGCGCTATGACGGTTTCGCACGCTAATGACAGCTACTTCTGGGTCGTTACAAATTTCAGCAAGATGAATCCGCAGCAAGGCTACCGCACACAAACCATGCTAACCCTAATTATGGGTATTACGGGCATGATCAGCGTGTGGGTTTTGTCGCTGTTTTTGATCTAGGCTAGCTTATTCTAGCCGCTACCGTGCTAAATCAGTGCGGAGCGCTACGGGCATCTACCAGCGGCTAGCTACATAAAATTCTTTAAATTTACGTAGCTAGCCCGCGTCGCACAAATGCCTTAGTATTAAAATTTCGCTTAACATAGTTTTAAATTTACATACAAAGCCTCAAGGAGCGAAATTTTAAAATTCTATCGCTACAGAATTTTAAAATTTAGCCGGAATTCTGTGGTTTACAGAATTCTAAAATTCCACGACATGAAATTTTAGAATTTGCCCCATAAATTTGGCAACGAGATTTTAAAATTCTACTCTTGCTTCAGTCTTGTCATCGTAAATTTAGCCTACGCGCTGTAAAATTCCAAAATTTTAAGATACCAGCTAAAGGAAAAATATGAAAGTTCTAGTCGCGATCGACTCGTTTAAGGGCTCGCTTAGTTCGCTTGAGGCGGGCAACGCCGTAAAATCAGGCATCGAGAAGCTAGGCTGCGAGGTGCTCGTCAAACCTATCGCAGATGGCGGCGAAGGAAGCGTTGAAGCCCTTGCCGACGCGCTAAAAGCTAGGTTTATGGACGTCATCGTAGCAAATCCGTTAGGCGAAAAAACGCCCGCGCGCTACGCCTTAAAAGGCGAGCTAGGCATCTTAGAAATGGCGTCCGCATCGGGTCTGCCGCTCATCGAAAAATCGCGCCGTAACCCGCTAAAAACGAGCACTTATGGCTTTGGCGAGATGATAGCGCATGCGATCGCGCACGGTGCGCGAAAGTTTATCATCGGCATCGGTGGAAGTGCTACGAATGATGCGGGCATGGGGATGCTGCGCGCGCTTGGTTTTAAATTTAAAGATGCAAATGGCGCAGAGCTTGCGGGAGCGGGCGAGGATCTGATTAAACTCGCCACGATAGATTGCACTTCGGTGCTACCACATCTTAAAGAATGCGAGTTTCTCATCGCCTGCGACGTGGATAATCCGCTTTTTGGCGAAAACGGCGCAGCATATATTTACGCCCCGCAAAAGGGCGCGGATGCGGCGATGGTAAAGCAACTCGATGCAGGACTTATAAATTTTGCAAGCGTCGTAAGCAAGCACCTCGGACGCGAGCTTTGGAATAGCCCCGGAGCAGGAGCTGCCGGCGGGCTAGGCTTTGGCTTCGTAAGCTTTCTAAACGCGACGCTTAAGCCAGGCATCGACATCATCACCGAAGAGATCGGACTGGATCGCGATATGAAAGGCGCCGAGCTCGTCATCACCGGCGAAGGAAGGCTCGATTTTCAAAGCTCAATGGGCAAAACCCCTTGCGGTGTCGCGAAGATCGCCGCTTCCTACGGCGTGCCCGTAATCGCGCTGGCAGGCGGTATCTCGCCCTGTGCCGGCGGCTGTAATGAGCGAGGCATAGGCGCATTTTTTTGCATCCTAAACGAACCTATGAGCCTTGAGCGCGCAATGGAAAAAGAGACCGCGACACAAAATTTAGCCCGCGTCGCCGAGCAAGCGGTGAGATTGTTTCTGCTCGGACGCGGCGTTAAATAGGGCTTTTGGGCTGAAATTTTAAGGCGCGCCCGCTAAAGCTTACAACGAGCGCGGTATGTATGCGTGGCAGGTGCGGTTGTGAAATAAGGCGGCGACGGCTCGCGGCAGACAAGCACGACAAAGTGCGGCAGGAGGCGAGCACGGCGAAGAAGCGAAATTTTATGCAGGATAGATTTGCGTGCTTTAAAGGCACGGCGCGATCTTGACGCAGATGCGGTAACGCGCAGCTTACAAGGCATAAAAAATATACGCGAAGAAGCAGGCGAGAGCCACAACGATGGACGTTGGTAAAGCGGCGGCTCGCAGCAAGGGATGGCAGGTCATGACATGCATGCGCGGCAAGCAGATACTGCGCGCAGCTTACGACGGGCGGCAGAATTTCATCCGCCGCAGACCGCGGTAAGTGGATAAATTTTGCATTAAAACGTAGCTTTGCTGAAATTCTAGCGCGTTTGAAAATACGGAGCAATAGGACAGGAGGTAAGACGGCGAGTGGCTCAGCAGTAACGCAGTGGCGCGAAATTTTACGGCGCAAAAATTTATTTTACCGCGCGATACATACGCAAGGCGCGATCTAAAACTCATTTTCCAATCAAGCGGCTCGCGGACCCTCGCAAGACATACCTCAAGGCATGATTAAGACAGACAGAATTTTAAAATTTAACGCCATATTCGCAGCCTATGAGATTTGCAACGTAAATTTAAAAGCAGTGATCCGCTTTATGAAATTCCTTTTCGAATTTCAGTTCATGATATGCCCCTTTTGAGGCGAAAAAAAGTCGCTCGATCGCAAGATCGCGCTTCTGCAAAGATGGCGGCGGCGCGAAATTTCGCTAAAATTTCATCTCTTAATTCGGCGCGCGATTTACAAAATTTTGCCCTCGCCGCGCTCCGAAAGCTGTGGCCTAGGCAGCGCCAGGCTCTTTGCGGTTTTGCTAAAAAGTATCAGATCCTCGGTGCTTTGCACGCTCCACGGCAGCCGCGAGAGCGCGAATTTGAAAATTTCAAAGCAGGAAACGGCATCGCTAAATGCGCGGTGGTGGACGTTTTGCACGCCCAAAAGCTCTTTTAGCGAGCCGAGCCCGTATCTTTGCGCCTCGATCGTGCGGCGCGCGAGCTCGACGGTGCAGAGCCTGCGATTTAAAAGCATTCCAAAGCCGCATTTTTGCAGGCTCGCATCGATGAAGCCGTAGTCAAATTTGACGTTGTGCGCCACAAAAACGCTATCGCCTAAAAACAGCCTAAACCGCTCCAGCACGCTAGCTAGCGGCGGCGCACCCACAAGATCGTCCGCGCAGATCCCCGTAAGCTCCGTGATATTTTCGGGCACGACGGGCGCGTAAACGAAGCTCTCGAAGCGGTCAAGCTCCTGCGTGCCGCGCGTTTTTATCGCGCCGATTTCGATGATCTGACCGTTTGAGAGCCCGCCGTTCGTCTCGATATCTACGAAGCAAAAAATTTCATCCAAAATGTCCGTCTCGCGGGTTTTGAGCGTGATTTTGCCGTTGTCGAGCTTTATTATCTCTATGCCCAGCGTGCGCCACATCGAAAGGTCTTTAGGCTCGAAAAGCTCGGTAATTTCGGCAATATCGCTTGCTTTTGAGATGAAATCGTAATAATTTATGCTCTTTTGAGCCAGTAAATTTATGAGATTTTCGATTCTATGCGTCAAAATTTTACCCCTGTGCCGCGCCTAAATTTTAAGCGCACGGATCGCCTCCGCGTAGTCGTTTGAAGAAAATATGTAGTTGCCCGCTACCACGACGTCGGCGCCCGCTTCGTCGATACCAGCAATATTCAGCCCGTTTACGCCGCCATCGACCTCGATGAGGCATTTTGCGCCTTTACGATCGATCAGCTCGCGCAGCTGCTTAATTTTCTCAAGCGCCGAGGGGATAAATTTCTGCCCGCCAAAGCCCGGATTGACGCTCATCAAAAGCACCATATCCACTTCGCCCAAGATAAACTCCAGCGCGCTAAGCGGAGTGTGCGGATTTAGCACGACTGCAGGCGAGACGCCGCTATGGCGGATGTGATCTATGAGGCGCAGCGGATGGGTCTCCTCCTCGATGTGGAAGCTAAGAAATTTCGGCTTTAGCGGCAAAAAAAGATCGACGAAAAACGGCACGTTTTTAACCATCAGATGGATGTCTAAAGGCTTGCTGCTCGCCTTTGCCGCGGCGCTTGCTACGAGCGGTCCGATCGTGAGATTGGGTACGAAATGCCCATCCATCACATCTACGTGAATGAGATCGGCGCCCGCCTCGCAGACTGCGCGAATCTCCTCCGCAAGCCTTCCGAAATCCGCCGATAAAATGCTGGGTGCTACATACATTAAGATTCCTTATAAAATTTCAAGATGCGAAATTTTACTTAGTTTTGTCATAAATTTCGCTAAATTTAAGCCGCAGCGGATTTTAAGCATAATTTGAAATTTTTTCGATATAATCGTCATTTATTTTAATCATCAAGGATTTATTATGGCAAGAAGATGCGCAATCACCGGCAAAGGTGCGATGGTAGGAAACAACGTCAGCCACGCAAATAACAGGACCAAAAAGAAATTCCAGGTCAATCTACGCACCATCCGCGTTCAGCTAGAAGACGGCTCAACCAGACGAATCAAAGTAGCCGCCTCAACTCTACGAACTATGAAAAAACAATCAAAATAACCTCTTAAAGAGGAATTTATGTCTGTTTTGGACAAGATCAAGCGATTCCTCGACTGGTCCGGCTCGACTAAGCCGGACATCAACCTCTACACAGAAATTTACGACCAGCTACGACCTTTTCGCTTACCACTGATAACCATCGTGCTGATGATGCTAATCGGCACATTAGGCTACGTCTTTATAGCGGGCTTTTCGCTCGTGGATGCCTTTTATCAGGCGGGTATGACCTTCACGACGGTAGGCTTTACCGAAGTAGCGCCGATATCGCCCGCAGGTAGAATTTTTACCGTCTTATTCATCCTCATGGGCTTTGGAACCTTTTCGTTTTGCCTGGGCGTCGTCGTCGAGGTCATAAAAAACGGCAAACTTCAAAATTTACTTAGGGAGCAACGAATGATCAACAACATCGCAAGGCTCAAAAACCACTACATTATCTGTTACAACAACATCTACTGCGCCGAGCTTGCCAAGCAGTTTCGCGAAAATCATCTACCTTTTGTCGTGATCGATCCCGATCCCGCTCTAGCTAAAATCGCCGAGGAAAACCGCTATCCATATTTCATCGTAGGCGAACCGCATGTAGAAACCACAATGCTAAAAGCGCATCTGTCATCTGCAAAATCCGTCATCACGCTAAGTCCAAATTTAGCCGATAATATCGCAATAATCTCGCTCGTGCGCCTATACGAAAAGGAGCTTGGTCGCATCACCCCCTACTTCATCATGGCAAATAGCGATGATGACAGCGACACCGAGAGGCTAAAAAAACTCGGCGCAAATTCTATCGTCTCACCATCCAAACTCGCCGCACAAAGGCTCTCTGCGATCAGCGTGCGCCCCGATATGGAAAACATTTTGGAGCGGTTTTTGTATAAAAAAGACTCGCTTATCGATATCGAGGAGATTACGGTGCCCGATTTTTCGTGGATCCGCTTCAAGCGTCTAAAAGAAACTCGCCTGCGCGATTTTACAAACGCCGACGTCGTGGGAATCAAAGAGCCCAACAGCCGCTTCATTCCGATGCCGGACGGCGACTACCTCATCGGTACTGGGGTGAAATTTTTAGTCATCGGCACGGCAGAGGGTATCCGCAACACCAAAAAGCTCATCCGCAGCAAATACAAGCCACAGGAGATGAGATATGTTTAAAATCGCTAAGCTCGAGGGCGGCTTGCAGAATGTCGAGGGCTTTTATTTTGACGGCGTAAATTCGGGCTTTAAAAAAGAGGGAAACGATCTGGGATTTATCCGCGCGGACGAACCCTTTGCCGTAAGCGCGATCTTTACGAGCAATAAATTTCAAGCCGCGCCGATTAGGCATTTCAAAAGGGCGCAAGAGCGCGCGAGCGGAGAGCTTAAAACAAATTTTATCCTCGTAAATTCTAAAAACGCAAACTCGATGACCGGGGAGCAAGGTATCGCCGATATCGATGAAATTTTTAGCGAGCTTGGCAAAAAGACCGCTCTGATAAACCCCGTTATGAGCTCCACCGGCGTCATCGGGTACCGCCTCAAAAAGGAAAAAATTATCGCCACCGCGCAAAATTTTGACCTCTCGGCACGAAACTCGAACGCCCTAGCCACCGCCATTATGACGACAGATACGATAAAAAAAGAGCTTGCGTATGAAATTTCTTTAGAAAACGGCGAGAAATTTCACATCGCAGCCGTTTGCAAGGGCGCGGGCATGATCAATCCCGCGCTTGCGACCATGCTCTGCTTCGCCCTGACCGACGCAAAAATCCCGCGCGCGGATATGGACGAGCTGCTAAAAAAGGCGGCGGAGCAGAGCTTCAACACCGTAAGCGTCGACGGCGACACCTCCACCAACGATACGATTATGCTCTGCAGCAGCGCCAAATGCACCTATGAAAAGGATGCCTTCGCCTCCGCGCTAAACGCCATGACGCGCGAGCTTGCGCTAATGCTGGTAAAAGACGGCGAAGGCGCAACCAAGCTGGTGCGATTTAGAGTAAGCGGCGCCGCAAATGCTGGGGATGCCCGCACGGCGGCAAAGGCGCTAAGCAATTCGCCGCTTGTTAAAACGGCGATCTTCGGCGAAGATCCGAATTGGGGTCGCATAGCCTCGACCATAGGCGCCTGCGGCATCGAATGCGACGAAGAAAAGCTGCGTATCAAATACGACGATGTGCTGCTCTATGACGCGCAAAATCGCGAGCTGGTCGCCGCACGCGAGGCTGCGGCTCACGCCGTAATGCAGCAAAAAAGCTTTACGATCTGGTGCGATTTGGGGCTCGGAGACGGCGAGTTTAGTGCATACGGCTGCGATCTTAGCTACGACTACGTAAAAATCAACGCCGATTATAGATCATAAAGATTCACAGCTTACTCTTTCATAATAAAAATCTCGTCTCGAAAATAGCGAATAGCGGCAGGGCTTTAAAGCTCTGCCCTAAAATTTTATCATTTAAATTTGCCTGTTTTAAATTTTTAAATACTAAAATTTTACCTCTTAAAATTTGGAATCTCATGCGTGAAATTCAGTCTAAATTTGATAGCTAAAATTAGGTTTTAAGCGCTTTATTGATATACTTAAATAAATTTTTTAAAGGAGTAAAGTATGTTTCATGAATACAGAGATTTAATCACTGAGTTAAAAGGCAAAAACGCGCGTTTTGATTCGCTATTTGAGAAACACGACGAGCTGGATCACAAGATCGCCGACGCGCAGGCCGGCAGAGTGCATATGAGCGATCTGGAGATCGATGCGATGAAGAAGGAAAAGCTTCGCATAAAAGATGAGCTAGGCACCCTGCTAGCGCAATATAAAGCCGAAAAGGCAGATAAATAAAGCTGCTTGCGGCGAAATTAAGATGCAGCGGAGTGCTAGCAAGGCTAATTTCGCCGCCAAGCTTTAATCCACATTTAGAATTTTTTAATCGTAATAAGTTTAGCCGCTTAAATTTGCCTCGCATGATAGAGATATTAAAACAGCGTGCCAAAACGAGTTAAAAATTTATACCGCACGCTTCACCATATTGACACCGCTAAATAATTTTTACGTATCGCTACATCACTGCATATACCAACAATGCGGTATTAGCGCAATCAAATATAATTCGTTACGGCTCTCTATCGCCCTTTCCGCTTCCAAAAATATCTCTTGCTGAATGCGTTTTGCGCTGCAGAGTAAATTAAAATTTACGCTGCGTCGCCCTGCAGCCTGGCTCTTAAATTTTACTTCGCAGTGAGTATTTTCTAGCAAATTTCAAATCTTGCGTTTTGCTTGTTGCAGGCGCAGTACCTACTTTTAAAATTCCGCATTTCGCAGAAATCTAAAGTGGCGCTAGAATTTTAAATTCCCGTTCGCGCTAACTGCGAAATTTCAAATTCGCAGACTCCGACCAAGCGCTAGTTTATGCTAGAGCCTGCTTTAATCTCTTCAAAGAATTTAGCTAAGCTTGCTTATTTTAACCCGCTTCGTTGAGCTTTAAAAATTTAGATTATTTCTTTGATCGTATCGGATAATGCCTACCGACACAGAATTTCTAAAGTTACCCTATTTACTATATACACAATTAAAAGCGGCGCTAACGCGGAATTAAATAATATAAGCGGATCTGTAAAAGGTGTGAAATTTAATCATAGAATTTTAAGCGCTAAGGATTTGCGATAGAATTTCGCCGTGCAAATCAAATCCCAAAGCTAGCCTGGTCTACTCGAAAACCTTTGCTTCTAAGCCATGTAGCCTTTGCAAGCCGATATCGATATATTCGTTAAGCTTCTCATTATTTTCCAGCAATTTGTCGTAATAACTCTTGGCTCTTTCTCTCGCGGTCGCATCAGGCTCGATATACTTTAGCCCACTTTTGAAAAATCCTTTGGATTCCACAAAATAGATCGAGTGGATCTTCTCGCAGTGCGATAGCCCTGCTTCAGTGTAGTTTAAAATCGATTCGTACGCGATATTGCCTAACAGCTCCTGCAGTCTATTTGCGGGATTTTTGAAAAACTCGGCAAACTCCTTATACGGCGTAAAAACCTGATCCAGGTTTTTCATCGCATCGCCGTAGATACCCTTTTTCAGGCGGAACATCGTCATCTCTTGAGAACTTACAAACTTCTCTATTGCTTTTATCGTATCGTTTTTATTCACTGAATTTTTCCCTTTTAAAATATGAAACGCTCGGATTATATCGTTTGTTTTATAAAAATCCGTTAAAAATCGGTTAAATTTTGCCCTAGCGTTTTAGCTAAGTTTCTTTGAGCGCTTTTTATTAAATTTCCCGCCTCAGCCGCCGCACTTCTCGCACAATCCTCGCACAAGCACACTTTTGACATTTTTTTGTGGCAAAGCTGGCATCGAAATCTCCTCCATTTTATGGCAGCTTTCGCAGATAAAATACGCTTTGGCGCCGTCGGTGAGCTCATAAAAGCTTTTATGATTATTTTCGCTGGTAATTATCAAATTTTTTTCTTCCAAAAGCGCTATATTGCGATATATCGTGGTTTTATTAGCACCTGTTAGTTCTACTAGTTCATCATAGCTTACTGGGCATTTTTTCTCGCTTAGGATCTGCACGATCTGCACTCTAAGCGCTGTAGGAGCGATATCGTGACTCGCTAAAAAATCTTTGGGATCCATTTTACGCCTTTTTTAAAATTTAAGCGATGATAGCGAAATTTAGATAAATTTATATTAAGTTGCAACTAAGTTGCTTTTGATATACTTCCGCAATTTTTTTGGAAAGGAATTTTATGAAAAAGCTTATTTTCACGCTTTTAGCAGCTAGTTGCATAGCATTCGCCAAACCTACGGTCACCACGACCATACTTCCTACGAAGTATTTTGTTGAACAGATCGCAGGCGATACCCTGCAGGTAAATACGATGGTCGGCAAAGGCGCTGATCCGCACACATACGAGCCTAAGCCTTCGGAGATGAAAATGCTAGAAAATAGCGATCTGTATTTTGCGGTCGGTATAGAATTTGATGAAGTCTGGCTACCAAAGCTTGCCGCATCGTATCCAAAGATGAAGATAATCCGCACCGAAGATGGCATCACTAAAATGGCTATGGCAGAGCACCACCATCACGACGAACACGATCATAGCGCACATCACGATGATCATGATCATGACGCGCATCATGAGCATGGCGACAAAGATCACGAGGCACACGAGCACCATCACCATCACGGCGGTTTAGACCCACATATCTGGCTCGATCCGCAGCTTGTAAAAATTCAAGCTAAAAATATTAAAGACGCGTTAACCAAACAGTATCCTAAGGATGCTAAAATTTATGAAGCAAATTTCGATAAATTTGCTAAAAAGCTTGATGAGCTAGACGCTTACGCAAAGCAGAAATTAGCGGGCGTCAAAGGAAAGAAATTTATGGTTTATCATCCGTCTTGGGGCTATTTCGCGCACCGATACGATTTGGAGCAGATCGCAGTCGAAGTGGAGGGCAAAGAGCCTAAGCCTGCGGATTTAGCCGAGCTAATCGAGGAAGCCAAAGAGGAAAAGATCAAGGTGATTTTCGTCGCACCGCAGTTTTCCAAAAAGGCAGCGCAAACCATCGCCGCACAAACAGGCGCAAAGGTGATGGAGATCGATCAGCTGCCGCTAGATTGGTACGAGACGATGAAAAAGACGATCGACGTTTTCGGAGAAAATTTGTAGTTGATGAAATTTATTAAAATTTTACTTTTATCCGCGATCTTTAGCTCGCGGATATTTGCGTGCGCTCTGTGCGCCCTATACACGCCTACTGCGCACGTTAGCATCACTCCCGTCGCACAAGACGGCAAGATCGTGAGTCTGCATTTTTCGTGGCTTTTCTCTCAAAATTTTACCGACGTCATAATGCAGACCTACGATATAAATTCCAACGGCAAGCTTGAAAATAGCGAGCTTGCCGAGATAACTAAGGCGATGACCGATTATCTAACCCCCAAAAACTATCTTTGCGAGGCGGAATTCTACGATCAAGCGCCAAAAAACGCAAAGCCTGCGCTTAGCAATCTCGTAGGCACGCAGATCAAGGGAAATTTTAAAAACGCAATAAGCCTCGTCAAAAAGGGCAGACTCGTGTTTGAGTTCGATCAAAAGGTCGGCTTCGAGCTGCGCAATAACCGCGTTCTTAAAATTTCCATTAACGACGATCAGGGATTTTTCAATTTCAAAATGCTTGACGACAAGCCCATTAATCTAGGCGAGGGCTTTGTAGCGAAGCCTAATTCAAATTTAGCCACCACTTTTATAGAATTTAGGGGCGAAAAACCCAAGCTTGCAGAGAAAAAGCCGTCTATTTCAAGCGCGCCGAACTCCGATTTAGCGCAGGATGGTCTTGCATCTAGCGAGCAGAGTCTTGCGGGCTCAGAGGATAAACTTGCGCAAGGCGGCCAAGCTAAACCGAATTCCAGCTCAGCACGCAGATCAAACCAAAGATCCGTCGGCGACATCGTTTCGGAAGCTGCAGCAGAGGCGCAAAAAAATATAGCCGCTTCGGATACCATCGCGCAGATTAATAAAGCCGCAAAAAAGGACGTGCAGGCAAAAGATGGCCCCGCAAATTCTGCGGCGCCTGAAGATAAAGGCGCGGGCGAAAATTTGACGGCGAGACGAGATAATTCTTTAAATTCCGCGCATTCTACGCAAAATCTCGCGACACCGCCCGAGGAGAGTTCTTTAAATTTAGAGCAAAATAGCGCGAGCAAAAACGGCACTGCATCCGCCGGTAGCGACGAGATTTCAAGCGAGCAGCACAAAGAGGTCTCGCTGGGATTTGTCGCGCAAAAGACGATGGATTTTATGAAAAGTCTCAAAACGGCGTTTCGCGCAAGCAGCGAGCATGCAAGCGCGAGCACCATCCTATGGGTCTTGGCGCTTTCTTTCATATACGGCTTTTTCCACGCGGCGGGCCCAGGACACGCGAAGCTGCTAACGGCGAGCTATTTCCTAGCCCATGGCGGCAGCTACGTCAAAGCCTTCGGATTTGCCCTTAAAATCGGGCTTCTACACGTACTAGGAGCGCTCGTTTTAGTAAGCGCGAGTATGTTTGTGTTGCAAAATGTCGCAGGCATAGTTTCTGCAAACTCCGCCTCGATCACCACGAAAATTTCGGCGCTTCTGATCATCGTCATAACTGCGCTCATCATCTACGACAAAGCTCGCCGCGTAAGATCGTCGGGCGCCCGCCACGATGCGGGCTGCTCCTGCGCCGCTTGCGCTTCCGCCGCAAACACCGCAGAAACGGACGCGCACTTAAAAAATACGGCGTTTACAAACGCCGGGAATTCCGCTCACGCAGCGTCAAAGAGCTATAAATTTTCTAAATTTAAAACCCCTAGCGGCGAATCCGCGCAGTATTTGGATGCTAAAAATTTAGGCGCCGCAACGGCAGAGCTAAATTCGGATTCAAATTTAACCGCAAATTTACAAGAAAACTCGCCTAGCCAAAACGAGCAAAAAAAGGCTTTAAATTCTACAAATTTCAAAAACCAACCCCCATCTCGCTCGCTGCAAAATGGCGCGACTGGCGGCGGCGAGAAAGGGCGAGAGTGGCTTATCGCGCTTGCGGCAGCGCTCGTGCCCTGCCCCGGCACGATCCTTATTTTCGTGCTTGCCTTTAGCCTCGGAAGCTTCGCGCTTAGCGTCGCGAGTGCGCTTTTCATCGGTTTTGGAATGAGCGTCGTGATATTTTTAGCCGCGCTTTTCGGCGCGAAAGCAAACGAGCTTAGCTCAAAGCGGCTCGTAAGCCTGAAGCTTTACGTCGAATTCTTGGGGCTTTTTGTGATGTTTGGGCTCGGGATTTTTATGTATTTCCTCTCAGACAACCTCAGGGTGCTGTGATCGCAAAATTTAAACGCAAATTTCAAAGGCGGCTCGCGTGAAATATAAGCTTACGCAATGCGTTAAATTTTAAATCCGGTGCGAATTGATTTCAGAATAGTAAGATTTTAAAATTTTACGCCGCACGGACTGCGTAAATTAAGCTCCGATCTTGACTATTTAATTATGCGGTGAAATTCGCTCTTTATAAATCACGTTAAATTTTGCTACAATACGGGCAAAATTTTTCTCAAGGATAGATATGTCGCCTTCTTTGCAAGATGCTATTTCACAGACTTTAATCGAACAAAAAGCGTGCGCTAGAGTTTTTAATAGATATTAATACCTCAGCATAGCCACCTTTTTTGCGGTCCTGTTCGTATTAGTGTTTCTAAACGGCGTTAAAGCAGACACTCCTCTAATAAAAATTGCCGAATTTTTGGGCGTATTGATCCTCTTTCATATCTTTTGGATATTTCTTATGCATTGCGCCAGTCAAGAAACTGAAGCGGAAATTCGCTACTACAAATTTTATAAAGAGATATTCGTCCGCGCCGTAATAAAAGATATAGATGCCGGTTTAAAATACGATCCATATACCGGCATGCAAGAAGAGGAATTTCAAAAATTTAGAATTGATAGGAAGTCCGGGATCAAAAGCGAGGATCGGATTACGGGCGTGTACTGCGGGATTAAATTTAGCCTCAGCGAGGTACATAGTAATGGTAGGTTTTACATGAAAACGGATAATCCGCTCATAGCGGCGATTATGTTGATCAAAATATTCTACGATAACTATATGGACTTTGACGGCAACGTACTGATCTGCGAGCTCGCGAAAAAAACCTCGGGCAAAACGATAGTGGTAAGTAGGGAGCTAAACGCCAAGATCTTCGGCGAAAAAGAGATGATGGACGATGTGGATTTTATGCGCGATTTTCGCGTGTTTGCGGATGACAAAGTAGAAGCGCGCTATCTGCTAACGCCTGCGTTTATGGAGCGTCTGCGCGAAATAAACCGCGAAACGAGCGGCGAGTTCAGCTTGAGCGCGGTATTTATGGATAAGCGTTTATATCTATTTTTAAAAGGCGCGCCTGATCTTTTCGAAACTACTCTTTTTGATAGGCCCGCTAGCATAGAGCTCGCGCGCGAATACCAAACGCAGATCCGCAAAATTTTAAGCCTAATCGAAACACTTAAACTCACAAATTAGCAAGGCGCATTGCGGCTGAAATTTTGTACCTGCTCATTTTAGGCTAGACGGAATTTTCGGCAAAACGTAAAATTTAATCAGCAGTGCGAGCTCTCGGCAACTGCCCAAAATTTAATCAACAATGCAATCTCTCGGCGGCTGTCCGAAATTTAAACGAGTGATACGATTAGAGAGATGTAGCGCGCCTGCCGCAAATAAATTTGAAGCAAAAGCGCCTTGCCGTGTCTAATAAATTTATAAAATTTGACCGCGCCTCGTATCGCAACCTCTAGTTTTTAGTGCCAAACTCGCATAGCGACAAAATTTAATCAGCAGCGCCGCGATGATGAAATTTAAAAGTAGATCCGCAAGGACGAAATTTAAATTTAAAAGTAAGTCCGCGATGAGAGTTAAATTTAGAGCGTGCGGCGCTTACAAAAGCCACACGCTAAAAGGTATCTGCCTGGCTCATACCGCAACGTACCTCAAGCGCCGGCTCTGTACGCACGTCAAGTTCCGCCAAAATCCTCGCCGCGCGTTCCTGCATCGCCTCATCAAACGCCGTCATAGGCTGGATTGTAAATTCAAATTATAAAGAATTAAAACGAGGCGAAATTTAAAATTCCGCCTCCTAAGCGGAAAAGATTAAAGCGCCGCGTAACGCACCATTAGGCAGGTTTGAAGCGCCGCCAGCTTATCAAGCGTGCTTTTTTGCACTTCGGAATCGACCAAAATGACCGCCAAAGCATCCCCCTCCTCGCCTCTGCCTAAGCGAAAATCCGCGATATTGATGTTTTCGTCGGCTAGGATCGTGCTTACGGATTTGATAACGCCCGGCACGTCGGTATTTTTGAAGATTATCATCTTGCCTTTCGGCTTAAAATCGGTCTTAAATCCGCCGATATTTACGATGCGCTCCTCGCTTCCGTCAAAAACCGTGCCCGCGACATTTGAGATCGCTTTGTCGGTCGTAACCTTAACCGCGATCTCGCTTTTATAAACACTGCGCGCAAGCTCGCCGAAGCTCGTCTCGATCCCCTTTTCGTCGGCAAGAAATTTAGCATTGACGTAATTTAGCGAATCGCCCAAAGAATCGTGCAGCGCGCCGACGATCGCAAAAACGAGCATCGATTTTAGATACTGCACCACCTCGCCGCTGCCCTCGATGCGAATCGATTTGATCGGGCCTTTGTTGATCTGCGCCGCAAGATAAGCCATTTTGGAGACCAAATTTATATACGGCTCGATACCGCGCGGCAGATCCTCGAGCTTAAGCGGCAAATTTAAAGCGTTTGGATAGTTTAAGCCGCGCGCGGCGCTGATCGCCTGCTCTGCGGCTTCTCGGGCGATATTGCTTTGAGATTCGAGCGTATTTGCGCCAAGATGCGGAGTTGCGCTTAAATTTTCGATATCCAAAAGCTCGTGATCGGTCGCAGGCTCTTTGTCGAAAACGTCGATGCCGAGATACGCGATCTTGCCGCTTCGCAGATTGTTTGCGAGCGCTTTTTCATTATACAGCCCGCCTCTAGCGCAGTTTATTAGGCGCACGCCGCCCTTCATCTTCGCTATTTGCGGCTCATCGATCATATTTATCGTCTCTTGATTTTTCGGCGTATGGATAGTGATGAAGTCGCAAGATAAAATTTCGTCGAAATTTTTCGTATATTTTACTCCAAGCTTCGTAGCCTTCTCAGGCTCGATATAGGGATCATAGGCGATGACATTCATCCCAAACGCAAGCGCGCGAACCCCCACGCGCGAACCGATGTTTCCAAAGCCGATGATGCCGAGGCTCTTTTTATAAAGCTCGGTGCCGTACCATTTCTCGCGCTTCCAAATTCTATTAATTTTCAGATCGTTGCAGGAATTTACATATTTGCGCGCCGCATTTAGCAGGTGGCACATGGTCATTTCGACCGCGGCGATGGTGTTTGCCGTAGGTACGTTCATCAAAATAATGCCGCGCTTGGAGCAGCCGTCGATATCGCAGTTATCTACACCCACACCCGCGCGTACGATCGCTTTTAGCTTGGTGCCTGCGCTAAGGAATTTCTCATCCACCGCCGTAGAGCTTCTGGTGATCGCAACATCCGCATCGCCTAAAATTCCATAAAGCTCGCTCTTGGGCACGCTCGTGGCGTCGATTACCTTAACGTCCGATTCTTGCTTAAGCAGATCAAAACCGATTTTGTGGATTGCGTCGCAGACTATGATAGTTTTCATTAAATTTAACCTTTTGAAGTAGGTCCGCAAGGCGGGGATGCCTTGCGGAAAGAGTTTTATTTATTTAGTTGATCTTTGATTAGATCCCCTAGGCTTTGCTTCTCGTCGTCGTTGCTATTGATCTCGTTTAGCGCCTCGCGCTCTTTTTGATGAGCCAGCCTGCGCACGCTTAGGCGAATTCTATTTTTCTTCTCGTCAATGAAAGCGATCGCAGCCTCGATCTCGTCGCCTACTTTTAGGCTATCTACGCTTACGTTGCCAAGATCTTCCTTGCGGATAAGCGCGTCTATACCGCCTCCAAGCTCGACAAAAATTCCGAACTCTTTAATATCGCGGATCTTGCCTTTTACGACATCGCCTTGATTGTGGCTCTTGGCGTAATCGCTAATAGGGCTATCGCCGAGCTCTTTGTGGTTTAGAGAAATTTTTTGAGTATCTTTGTCGATCTTGATGATCTTAACCTCGATCTCGTCGCCTACTTTGAATAAATTTTTGCACTTCTCGCCGCGATCCCACGAAGCGTCCTCGTTATGCAAAAGCCCCTCTACGCCGTCGATCCTCACAAACGCGCCGAAATTCGTAATCGTAGTGACGCTGCCTTTTAGCACGTCGCCCACTTTATGCTTAGCGACAAACTCGTCGAACGGCTTGGTGAGTAAATTTTTAAGGCTCACGCGCAGCCTGCGCTCGCTAGGGTTAATCTCTACGACCTCGACGTCGAGCTCCTCGCCCTCGCTGATGAAATCTTTCGGATTTTTGATATTTTTATCCCATGAAATTTCGCTGATATGCAAAAAGCCCTCGATGTCGTTGCCAAGATCGACAAACGCGCCATAAGGCTCGATATTACTTACTTTTACGCGGATAGTATCGCCCACTTCCAGGCTATCTTTGATCTCGTTCCAAGGATCGGGCATCGCCTCTTTGATCGAAAGGGAGAGATGTTTTTTATCGTTGTCGTATTTGATAACTTTAACTGGAACCTTATCGCCCTCTTTGTAGAGCGAGCTTGGATTTACAGGACCTTTGTATGAAATTTCGCTGTAGTGCACGAGCCCGTCCACGCCGCCTACGTCTACGAACATACCGTAGGTGGTAATCTTTTTGACGACGCCTTCGATGATGCCCTCGGTAGCGATTACTTTCTCGATCGCCTCTTTGCTTGCTTTGCGATCCTCATCAAGTAGCTTCTTACGCGATACTACGATGCTTTGTTCGTCTCTATCAACTTTAATGATCTTTACCTTGAAATTTTTACCGACGGCGCCATTTGGATTTTTAAGCGCACTTTGCGAGCGCGGCATAAAAAATTCCACGTCGTCTGCATTAGCACAAACGAAACCGCCCTTATTAAACGATAGAATTTTAACGTCATAGACATTCTCTGCGTTTTCATCATAGGAGTCGATGAATGCCTTTACTTTTTCCTTCTTTAGGGCCTTTTTATACGATACGACCGGGCGACCGCCTCTGCTTCCGATAATAGCGACTTTGATGTCATCTCCTACATTAACCTGCGGGTTTCCTTGATCGTCGCTCACCTCGGCGGCATCTAAAATGCCCTCCGACTTCCTGCCTACGTCTATGAAAACCTCGCCGTCCTTAAGGGCGATAACCTTACCTGTGACAACCTCGTCGCGAGACTTCCCGGCGTCATACTCCTCTAACAATGTCGCAAAATCTTCCTCTGCGTGGTTTTGAACCTTCTCGTTCACCTCAGCCATATGCTTCCTTTAAATTTATTTGTGCTTTTTTGAAAAGAACTAAAATACGCGATTCTAGCTAAAATTTGCTTTCGATTTGATAAATTTCTAAGAGTAAATTTGATAAGAGGGCTTATAAATTCTGCGTTAAACTTTCGATCTGAGCTACCACTTTTTTGATGATCCAATCAGGCGTGCTAGCTCCTGCGGAGATGCCGCAGAGGCTTTTGTTTTCAAACCACGAGCGCTCAAGCTCGCTTTCGTTTTCTATGAGATAGCTGTCTTTGCAAAAATTTTGTGAAATTAAAAAAAGCTGTTTGGTGTTGGAGGAATTTTTCCCGCCTACGATTATCATCACGTCGGCCTTTTGCGACAGGCTTTTTACCGCCTCTTGATTTTCCAGCGTCGCATTGCAAATCGTATTAAAAATTCTCAGCTCCCTTGCGCGTTGCATCAAAAAATCCGCGATTTTGGTAAAGCTTTCTATCTTTTTCGTAGTCTGCGAAACGAGCGCGACGCGAGGCCCAAGCTTGACGTCTTGCAGCTCCTTCGTATCCATGATCACGAATACGCGCGATTTTGCGTAGGATTTCACACCCTTTACCTCGGGATGATTTTTATCGCCGAAAATCACGATGTCATAGCCCTCCGCGCTCATCTTTTCTACGATCTGCTGCGGCTTGGTCACAAAGGGGCAGGTAGCGTCGATGAGCTCCTTATTTTGCGCCTTTAATCTTTGTAGATCGTCTTTTTGGATGCCGTGCGTGCGAATGATGAGCTTTTGCTCGTCCTTGATCTCGCTAACGCCCCCCAGGGTTTTGACGCCGAAATTTTGCCTTAGCCTATTGATCTCTTCGGCGTTATGTATGAGTTCGCCGATCGTAGCGGCCTCGCCGGCGCTTTCTGCGATCTTGATCGCGCGCTTGACGCCGAAGCAAAAGCCGTAGCTTTTGGCCATCTCAATCTTCAACGCCGGCTCCGATCTGTCTTAAAATCGCGGCAAAATTTGGAAACGACGTCGCGATACAATCGCTATCTTCGATGATCATCCCCGATCTTAAGCCCAAAATCGCAAAGCTCATCGCGATGCGGTGATCGCCGCACGGCGTGATGATAGCCGCGTTCGCCTCGCCGCCTTCGATCTGCCAGCCGTCCTGCAGCTCGCGCGCCTTAATACCGCAAGCGCGAAGCCCTTCGCAGGTTACCTTTATGCGGTCGCACTCCTTTACGCGCAGCTCGGCGGCATTTCTAAGCACGCTACTTCCCTGCGCGCAAGCAAAGGCGATCGCAAGCGCCGGCGCTTCGTCTATCAGCCACGAGATGTTTTCACTCACCTCTACGGCGTGAAGCGGCGCGTAAGCGACCTCTATATCGCCGATCTGCTCATAAATTTCGCTTGTTTTGTGAAATTTTACCTCGGCGCCCATGCGTTTTAAAATTTCATATGCCTCTATGCGGGTTTTATTTAGCAGCATATTTTTTAGCACGATGCGCGAGCCCGGGATTATCGCTGCGGCTACGGCAAAGAAAAACGCCGAGCTGGGGTCGTTTGGGATAAAAATTTCAAGCGGTTTAAGCGGAGAGCTAAGCGGCGCGACTTCGATCGCAAGGCCGTTTTGCGAAATTTGCGCGCCCATTGCCTTTAGCATCCGCTCGCTATGATCGCGACTAAGCTCGGGCTCGCTAAGCTTACACCCGCTGCCGCGCAAGGCCGCTAAAATAAGAGCGGTCTTTACCTGTGCGGACGCGATTTTACTCGCGTATTCAAAATATCCGAGCTTCTGCCCGAGCACCGCGATAGGCGCCTTTTCGCCGCCTGCTCGTCCGTAAATTTTAGCGCCCACCTTGCAAAGCGGATCCGCAACGCGCCTCATTGGGCGCTCGCTTAGATACCGATCGCCGCACAGCACGAAAAAGCCCTCGCGTCCTGCTAAAAAGCCCATAAATAGCCGCATAGCAGTGCCCGAGTTGCCGCAATCAAGCGGGACGTTAGGCTCTTTGATAACCTCCGGCGGAGTGATTAAAATTTCGCTAGCATCGCGCTGCACGCAAGCACCCAAAAGCTCCACTATTTTTAGCGTATTTAGCGTATCCTCGGCGGCTAGATAGTTTGAAATTTTACTCGTCCCCTCCGCTAGCAGCGAAAAGATCGCCGCACGATGCGAGATCGATTTATCCGCGGCAATGCTTGAAATCTCCGCTCGCAAAGGGCTTGCTTGCGCAAAAATTCTCATCGCAGTCCAAGTCCTAGCTCGCTGCTAAGCGCGGCTAAAATTTTATCGGTAAAGCCCGCGACTTCCTCGTCGCAGAGCGTTTTTTGAAGGTCTTGAAATACAAGTCTGATCGTCAGGCTCTTTGAATCGCCCAGGCTTTCGTCGCTGTAAAGATCGCTCGGGATAAATTCCTTTAGCGCCTCGATTTTAAGGGCGTCTATACACTGCTTAATCTGCTCGAAGCGCATTCCGCTCGGCACCAAAATACTTAGATCGCGCGATACGCTAGGGAACTTCGAATAAGCGTCCGCTACGATATTTTCAAATTTAAGCTTGGAAAAATCGATCTCGCACAGATAGCTTTTATCCAGATCGCGCCCTGCTTCTACGGCGTAATCCACGCGCCCGATAAAGCCGACTATCTCGCCGTCCTGCTCGATCTGAGCTTGCTCGAATTCGCTTAAAAATTTCAAATTTTCGCCAGGCAGCCTGACATTAAATTTACCGATGACGCTTTGGATTAAATTTGCAAAATACAAAAAATCCACTGCGGCAGGTTTTGCGCCGGCAACGATAGAGGGCTCCGCCTTTAATCCGCTAGCGATAAAGCCCAGCCTTAGGCTCTGCGCGCCGTCCGTATCAAACACCTCGCCTAGCTCAAAAAGCTTAACGCTTCTGCGGGAATTCTTTAAATTTCGCTCCGCAGATTCCAACAGATGATTAATGAGCGTCGGTCTTAGCGCGTCCAGCTCGCCGTTGATCGGATTTAAAATTTTAACCTTGCACGGCTTAAAGCCTAAGCTTTGCAGCGCCTTGCTATCGTCAAATACATAATGTACGCACTCGAAAAATCCTACTGCTGCCGCCTTGCTGCGAAGCTTGCGTCCATTACATAAGCTTACGTAGGTATCGTTTAGGCGGTTTTTTTCGTAGAAGCTTAGCGGCGCGGCGGCGATATTGTCGATGCCCACGATACGCACGATCTCCTCGCACACATCGTGAGAATTTACGATATCGTGGCGGAAGGGCGGCACCTTGGCGGTGATTAGATCGGCTTCGACGCCCACATCAAAGCCCAGCCTTTTTAAAATTTTTACGATCTTATCGCGCGGAATTTGCGCGCCGATCATTGAGTTTATCTCTTTTTCGCTAAAGCCCACGATAAGCGGCTCCAAAGCGTTTGAAATCTTTTGTGTGCCCGCATATAGGCTCACGGCTTTATTTTTAAGTAGCAATCTAAATAGCAGATCGAGCCCTAGCCTAAGCTTTGGCTCGCTGCCTCTACTTGAGCGATACACATGCTCGTCGCCTTTTAGGCCTTTGTTTTCGTTTACTGCTTTGGCGATAATTAGTGGCGCGGTGTAGTTTGCCTCTAATAGTACCACTTTGCTACTGCAACACGCCTTTAGCTCCACGTCTTGGCAAATTCCTGCTACGCTAAGCAATCTCTTGCCCGCATAAACGCCGAACTCACCGTTTGGCATAGGCTTTATGTCAAGCGCTACCTTGCCATCTGCGGAAGCGATCTTTTCAAAATCATAAGCGCGCAGCAATACTCCGGTAGAGTGAGTAGCGTAGTTGATGAAATTTTGCACCGCGCAGCTTTGCAAAATACCAACGCTTGCAAGGCGCAAGGTCTGCTTTAAATTTAACTTCAGCTCGCCTTTGATCTCGTAAGCTCGAAAAGCAAATTTAGCGCTTACCTCATCGCTTGCACGTACGCTTAAAATTCTACCGATACCAGGCGCTCCGTCGGCATCTTCAAACTCGTGCTTTTCCTTTAGCGGCAGATCAAGCGCTGCGCTTAGATCGCGCGCTATGCCTAAGATGCTAAGGCAGTCGCCGCGATTGGCGGTAAGCTCGATCTCGATAAGATCGTCGTTAAAAATTTCATACTCGCGCAGCTCCTTGCCCAGCACGAGCTCGCCGATACTGCTATCAAGCACCATAATGCCGTCATTCGTCTTGGCAAGCCCGAGCTCGGTTGCCGAACAGATCATGCCAAAGCTCTCCACGCCGCGAAGTTTGGCAGGCTTTATCTCAAGACCGCTAGGCAGCACGGCGCCGATGAGGCTAACCGCGACATATTGCCCTGCCTCAACATTTTTCGCGCCGCAGACGATCTGCAAGCTCTGCTTACCGACATCAACCTCGCAGACATTGAGATGATCAGAATTCTCGTGACGACGCTTGCTTTTTACGAGTCCTACTACGACGCCTTTAGGAAGCGAAATTTTATTGTGAGCGTCAACCTCCAGACCGATGGAATTTAGCGTAGAAAGCAGCCTTTCGCTTGAAATTTCGCTTATGTCGATCCACTCCTGCAACCAATTTCTCGTTATTATCATTTAAACTGCTCCAATAATCTAATATCGCCTTCAAATAGCGAGCGCAGATCGGGGATACCGTGCAGCAGCATCGCAAATCTCTCCACGCCGAGCCCGAATGCGTATCCGCTGACGTTTTTCCAGCCCACCGCTTTAAAGACGTTGGGATCGACCACGCCGCTGCCTAGCACCTCGAGCCAGCCCGTCTGCTTACAGACGCGGCATCCCTCGCCGTGGCAGAAAATACAGCTGATATCGACCTCGGTGCTTGGCTCCGTAAACGGAAAGAAGCTCGGGCGGAAGCGCACCTGCACGCTACCGAACATATAGCGCAAAAATTCCTCTAAAACGTATTTTAAATTTGCAAAGCTCACGCGGTCTCCCTGCTCGACTACGAGTCCTTCCACTTGATGAAACATCGGCGTGTGGGTTAGATCCATATCGCGGCGAAATACCGCACCCGGGGCGATCATACGCACCGGCGGAGCTTTAAATTTCTCCATCGTGCGGATCTGAACGCCGCTGGTATGGGTGCGTAGCAGCCGCCCATCATTTAGATAAAACGTATCTTGCATATCGCGCGCCGGGTGGTATTTGGGTAAATTTAGCGCCTCGAAATTATGGAAGTCGTCCTCGATGAGCGGGCCGCTTTCGACGCTGAAATTTTGCGCGATGAAGTAGTCAATGATCTTATCCATCGTCTCCATCACGGGGTGCAGCGCGCCGCAGTTTACGTTTTCGTTAAAAAGCGTGACGTCGCTCGCTTCATTTTTCATAGCCTCTTTTTGCTCCGCCTCTTCCAAGCTCGCCCTTTTTGCGGCGATGAGCTCGCTGAAATAATCGCGCTTTTCATTCGCGCTTACGGCAAGCTCTTTTTTCTGCTCGGGCGCTGCGGATTTGAGCTCGGAAAAAAGCTGCGTTATGATGCCTTTTTTGCCAAAAAGCTCCAAGCGCACGGCCTCCAGCTCGCTTAGGCTCGATGCGGCGTCGATTTTTGCTTTAATCTCTTGCAAATTCTATCCTTGTGGTTAAATTTAATGGCGCGATTGTAGTTAAAATTTGATAAAAGCTAGGTAAATTTGCGTGTTTGGATTTTTTGGCTATAATCGCAGCTAAATTTCAACCTCATAAAAGGATCTAAAATGAACGTCTTCGAAAAGATCGTAAACGGCGAAATCCCGTGCAACAAAGTGCTGGAAAACGATGAATTTTTGGCATTCCACGACATCAACCCAAAAGCGCCTATCCACATCCTGGCTATCCCTAAAAAATGCTACGAAAACTTCCAAGTAACGCCTCCCGAGGTGATGGCGAAGATGAGCGCTTTCATCCAAGAAGTAACCCGAAAAATGGGGCTTGATAAGAGCGGATACCGTCTCGTTTGCAACTGCGGCGAAAACGGGGGCCAGGAGGTGATGCATCTGCACTTCCATATCCTGGGTGGAATGAAGCTGCCGTGGGACCGCGTAAGCGACCGAAATACCGAAGAGAATTTTTAAGGCTCGAACCAAATTCTATTAAAATCAAAATTCCGTGAAATTGTAAAATTTTACGGAATTTGCGAAATTCTTTGAAATTTTTAAAATTCCGCTTCATTTATAAACACCGAAGTTTTAAAAATAATCAAAATAGTAAAACTACAAGCTAAAATTTATCATCAGACGCTAAAAAGAAATACAAAATTTATCACAGACGATCTCTCTTAGCAAATACCATTCTTGAGCTGCAAAGCCTTAGCTCTTAGAATTTCAAATTTGAAATCAACAAGAAATTTTAACGACGCGGCAAAATTTTAAATGAAACCGAGCTTTATAAAAAGAGTTATGATTTTAATGGCGAATGAGTTAGATTTCAACGATATGGAATTTAAAACCTACATGAATTTTGCTTTGAATGAGCGATTCGGCTTTAGTTTTCAAGCAGAATTTAAAATTTTAGCGTGAAATTATAATCTTAGAATTTTAAAATTTCTTGAAATTTCAATATTAACTTTAATAGATTTTAGGGGCATGCGCCCCTAAAAATTTTGAAAGGATTTGCAAGGATTATTTGCTTAGCATTGAGCTTAGCATCCATAGGCGTTTTTCATAATCGCCGTAGTGATCCTGCGCAATATTTGAAGTCGTATCGTCGCCCTCTTCTTCGGCAATCTCTTGAAGCTTTTTAAATTCTTTTACTAAATATTCATAGGCTTTTTTAACATCCTCAAGTACCTCAGATACGCTATAGCTGTCTTTTACGCTAATCGGAGCGTCTTTTGAAAGCTCAATTAGATCCTTAGCCTTAGTTACGGCCTTGCCACCTATTTGAAGCGCGCGCTCAGCCATATCGTCGAAAAGCTCGCCCATCTCGTCGTATGCTTTCTCGGTATAAGCGTGAACCTGCGCGAATTGTAAGCCCTTAACATTCCAGTGATAATCGTGGAATGCAACAAAGAACGCATGAGCGTCCGCCTGAAGTTTGTTTAGTTGTTTTACTGTTTTTGACATTGTGTCTCCTTTATTTAAAATTGCTGTAATTATAGCAAGATTTTCTTAAATTATAATTATACTAAGTAATAAATTTTATCTTTTAGTGAAATTTTAAAATTATATGGCTTTTAAATTTATCTACAATTTTTTTGAAATTTCAGCTATGCTGCATTATAATGCCGCATTATGAAAAACAAATTTATGATAACTATAACCGACCTTAACGGCTCTAGGAATTTTTTGCTTTCGCAAATCATCAAAAAGATCGCGTTATATTTGGTACTATTTGTTTTTACCGTTTTCGTCACGGGTGCGCTATATATCAGGTATCTGGGCTCTAAAATCGACAGCCTTTCGCGAACCAAAACCGAGCTTAACGAGCTAAATCAAAAACTTCGCGACGGTATCGCGGCAAGTCAGATGGAATTTGAAGCCATCGAGGGTAAAATTTCGGATTTGGAGCATCAGTTTGGGCTCGATCCTGAGGAGGATGAGCGCGCGATCGACCGCCTATCTCACATCAAACCTACTTCCGAACAAGAGATCAAAGAGCGCGCGCAAAAGATCATCAACGAAAAATTCTCCGACGCGCTGATAAAAGAAATTTTTATGCAGATTCCAAATGGCAGGGTCATGCGCACTCATCAGCTCAGCGAGAAATTCGGCTGGCGCGACCATCCCATCTTAAAGCGCAAGCAGTTTCACCCAGGCGTTGATCTACGTACGCCGCCTAAAACGCCTATCTATGCGCCTGCAGACGGTATCATCCAATACAGCGGCGCGGGCGCTACTGGCTATGGTAATCTAGTCGAGATCCGCCATAACTACGGCTTTACGACACGATATGCGCATTTGGATTCAAATTTAACTCGCAAAGTAGGCGAGTTTGTAAACAAAGGTGATCTCATCGCTTTTAGCGGCAACACCGGACTTAGCACCGGACCTCATCTGCACTACGAGATTAGATTTTTGCAGCTGCCGTTAGATCCGCTAAATTTTATCAACTGGAACGAAAAAAATTACAAAGAAATTTTTACTAAGGAGGAAGATGTCCCATGGCAATCTTTAATAAAGGCGATGCAAACACCGCTCAAACAACAATAATCTCGTCAGGCACGCTCATCAAAGGAGAGCTGCACCTGTCGTGCATTTTGCATATCGATGGCAATGTCGAAGGCGACGTGATATCCGATAATACTGTCGTCATCGGTAAAAACGGTACCGCGCGCGGCTCGATCAGGGCCAAACATATCGTAATCAGCGGCAAATTTTTCGGCAATATCGAAGCTGAGCTCGTCGAGCTGCTAGGCGGCGGTGTGCTCGTAGGCGACGTGCTATCACAAAGCTTCGGCATCGAAGTCGGCGCAAAATTTAATGGAAAAAGCGCGGTAAGCGGTAGCGATCAAGCCCTAGTTATCGACGGCAGCGCAAGCGAAGACGTCAAGCTCATCGACAAAGCGCTAGGTGAATAAATCGCGCACATTTGGAATTCTTGGAATTTAAAACGCTTTAGCTAACGGGGTTTTAGAATCTGATTGATATTGAAATTTTAGAATTTCTAGCCTTTGGAATTCTTAGAATTTTTAAGGCTTTTATATTTGCGTAATCTTAGAGTGTCTTCAATCTTAAAATTTAGAATTTTAAAAAATTCCAAATTTTAAGATCCTCGCAACCAAAATTATTGAAATTTTTATATTTTAAAATTTTCAAAATTTTAAAGCTTAACTATGCTTAAAATCTCATAGTTACGTAAATCGTAAAACTCTAAATTCCAAAATTTTGCGCTTACACGGGGTTTTTAAATTTTGCTTGTAAGCCAGATTTTAAAATTCGCGCCCGACTGAATTTAAAATTTTAAAATTTCGCCGCAAAATAACGCATGGACGCAAAATTTCTGCTCGCACATACTTTAAAAAGTTTTAAAATTTCGCAGAAGCTATGTAAGCAAGTATAAATTATCTACGCCGAGTGTTTTGACTCGTTATAGCTCTTTGTGCCGCCGGCTCAAAATTCCGCGCGGTGATAAATTCTGCGAGCTGAGCTAATTTAAGCCCATTATTAGATTAGTTATGTATAATGCGATTTCTTTTTGTGGACAGATGGGTGAGTGGCCGAAACCACACCCCTGCTAAGGGTGCAGCTTCTAACCGGGGCTCGAGGGTTCAAATCCCTCTCTGTCCGCCACTACTTTAGAATCTAAATCAATAAAATTTCACTTCCGTGGTTCAGTCGATTCTAGCCGCCTAGGATACTGCCTAAAAGCAGCACCGGCATCATTAGCGGCATTACGATGAGTCCTTGTATATCGGTATCCATTTTTGCATCGCGCTCGCTTTTGATCCCGCTATCGACCGCTATACGCGCGGGATACTCGATCGGCACGCCTAGGCGGTGCGATCTGCGTAGCTCGTCGTGATCTTTTAGGCGCTTAAAATATTTGCCTTCGATCAGATAAGAGTAACGAAACGTAGAACTATACGCGGGCTCCAGCTGCTCTGGGTCGTCCATCAGCTTAGCCTGCACGGATAGCGGTAGATCGTATTTTACGAGCTCGATTTCGTGCTGGATATATGCGGCATCACTGCCTTCATTGTATCTGTCGATCGTGAGCATGCTTACGTTGCGCCTTATCGCGTCTTTATTTAGCGACGCCAGACTCGCAACCTTGGCGCGCACGGCACTAAGATTTGCATCAAATACGTAATCATAAATCTCGCCGCTCATACGCAGCTGACCGCCAGACGCCGCGCTCATCGCGACGATATGCTCGCGCCCTTGCATATAGCCCGGCAAATTCTTACTCGCACATCCGCTAAAAACCGCGCAGCATAGCGCCAAAACCGCGCCGCAAATCCAAAATTTCATAAACTTCCTTTGTAAAATTTAAAGACGGATTGTATTAAATTTTGCCTTAACGAGAGTGGAATTTTATGACATGGCAAAATGGAATTGTGTGATGGAATTCTATGGTGGCGACGCATAGAATTTCACGCGGACTTTTATGAAATTCCGATGAGATTTCACAAGAACTGAAGCCGAAATGCACGGAAGAGGCAAAAGAAGCGCAATGGAACTGCCAAGATTTTAAAATTTTAAAATCTCGAGGGAATTTCGCGGAAAGAGACGAGTCATTTGCACGTCAAAATTTAACCGTCATCGCGAGCTTGCTTTTAAATTTTAAAATTTTACGGCAGGCTTTGGAATTTTAAAATTCCAAAGCTCTTTTTGATATGCGGCGCGCTACTTTCGATTTGCGTTAGCAAGCATCAGCTTTATGCGGTTTTCTTGATTTACCGCGCTTGCGCCCGGGTCGTAGTCGATAGCGGCGATGTTTGCTTGCGGGTAGTTCTGCTTGATCTTTCGGATCATTCCGCGCGCGATGATGTGGTTTGGCAGGCAGCCAAAGGGCTGCGCGCACACGACGTTTTGTATGCCGTGACGCATAAACTCGACCATCTCCGCCGTCAGCAGCCAGCCCTCGCCCATCTTCACGCCGTGACCGATGTAGCCGTCGGCGGCGGCGCGAACCTCGCTAAATGGGCTCGGCGCGCGAAAGCCGAAACGCTTCATCTGCTTAATCATCATGCGCTGGAAAAATTCCACTACCTTAGCGACCGCAAGCGAGCCGTAATACGCCGCGCCGCCCTTGCCGTAGAGCTGCTTGTCGTAAACGGCGTCGTAGATGCAGGTAAGCACGAAGTCCATCAGCCCCGTATTGACGGGCTCGGCGTTTTCGCGGATGAGGTAGGCGTTTAAGCCGTTGTTGCCGATGGGCGAGTATTTGAGATAAATTTCGCCCACGATGCCCACTTTTACTCGCGGCTTATCGTCACGCTCGATTTTAGCGAACTGTGAGAGGATAAATTTGAAATTTTTCTTGAGATTGAAAAACGATCTTTGATCGGTCAAATTTTTGATCCGCTCGGCGCAGAGTTCGTAAATTTCATTCGTTTGATTTTTGATCTTTTCGTAGGGCTTGCACTGATTATATAGTCCCATCATCAAATCGCCGTAAAATATCGCGGCAAAGAGCTTTAGAAGCGATTTTTTGCCGAGGCTAAATTCATTCTCATCTAGCGAGCCAAAATTTAACGAGATCGCGGGGACGTAGCTAAAGCCGCTGTCCTCAAGCGCTTTGCGAAGCAAATTTATGTAGTTGCTCGCTCTGCAGCCGCCGCCCGTTTGGCTGATGAGAAGCGCTACTTTGTGCGTATCAAACTCGCCACTTTTGAGCGCGTCGATGAACTGCCCGATGACGAGCAGCGCGGGGTAGCACATATCGTTGTGGACGCTGCGAAGCCCTTCCTCGACGATATTTTGACGATTTTCGCCGAGCAAGACGCTCTTATAGCCCTCGTCGCGCAGCACGCCTTGCATAAAGCGAAAATGCGGATCGATCATCGTGGGGATCAATATCGTGTGGGTGGCTTTCATATCTTTCGTAAATTTAGCAAACATTAGCGCGCATCCTTTCTTGCTTCTTGTTGCGCGCCTTGCCTTTCGCGCTCTATCATAGTCGCTTTTAGGCTACGCAGGCGGATCTTGACCGCACCTAGGTTCGTAACCTCGTCGATTTTAAGTTGAGTGTAAATTTTACCGTTTTGACGCAGTATGTCGCGCACCTCGTCGCCCGTGATCGCATCTATCCCACAGCCGAAGCTCACTAACTGCACCAGCTGCATGCGCGGGTATTTACAGACGAACCGCGCCGCGCTATAAAGCCTGGCGTGGTAGGTCCATTGATTAAGGCTTTTCGTCTGCACCCTGCTAAGCGGCAGCGCGTCCTCGCTAAGCACTATAAAGCCCAAGGAATTTAGATAGCGATCGATGCCGTGGTTGATCGTCTTGTCGATATGATACGGACGACCCGCTAGCACAATGGCGCTGGCACCGCTGCTTTGTATCTCTTTTAGGGTCTCCTCGCCTTTTATTAAAACGGTATTTTTATAGTTTTGCAGCTCCTTAAGGCCCTGCAAGACGGCGTTTTTCACGGCGTCAGAATGAAATTTATACCCAGCATCCGCGAGCTCAGCCTGCATCGTTTTGCAAAACGAATCTTGCATGTTAAGATCCACATGCGGGTAGAGGAATTTTTTTTCCTCCAGCGCCCCTACGTTTGAGCGAATCAGCTCAGGGTAGTATGCGACTACGGGGCAGTTGTAGCAGTTCTCGCTAATATTTTCATCGAGGCTGTAGCTCATGCATGGATAAAAGATAAAATCCACATCCTTGTTTAAAAGATCATAGATGTGGCCGTGCACGCTTTTGGCCGGGTAGCAGACGGTATCGCTCGGGATGCTTTGGCTTGCTAAAAACAGCGTCTCTTTTCGCGGCTTTTGCGACAGCACGACGCTCATGCCTAAATTTTCAAAAAACGCGCTGTAAAACGGGATCATCTCAAACATATTCAAAACAAACGGAATTCCGACCCGCGGCGCGTCTTGCTTCGGCGGCTTGCGATATTTTCGCAAAAGCTCGTTTTTAAACTCAAACAAATTCGTGATGTCGTGACGGATCTCCTTGCCCGCGCCGCGCTCGCACTTATTTCCTGAGACGAATTTAGTATCGCCGAAGTAGCTGATCGTAAGCGGGCATTTGTTCGTACAGAGCTTGCAGACACTAAATTCGCTGCGATGAGTGAAATTTTCAAGCTCTGCACGACTGATCATATCGGTACGCTCGTTCGCGTTATTTTTGGCAAAAAGCGCCGCGCCGTATGCACCCATAAGCTCGCTGATATCAAGACGAATCACATTTTTGCTGAGCTCTTTTTCAAAAGCTCGTAGCACAGCGTTGTTTAAAAAGGTACCGCCCTGCACTACGATGTTTTGACCCAAATCGTCGGCGTTTCGCACTCGGATGACCTTGTAAATCGCGTTTTTTATGACGCTAATAGCAAGACCTGCGCTGATGTCCTCGATCGTAGCACCGTCTTTTTGAGCTTGCTTGACCGAAGAGTTCATAAATACCGTGCAGCGGCTGCCGAGCTTGGCGGGATGGGTTGCAAAAAGAGCTAAGTTTGCGAAATCTTTAATGTCATAACCCAAAGAATTTGAAAAGGTCTGCAAAAACGAGCCGCAGCCCGAGCTGCACGCCTCGTTTAACACGATAGAATCAATATTGCCATCTTTAATAGAGAAGCACTTGATGTCCTGTCCGCCGATGTCTATGATGAAATCGACCTTCGGATTGAAGTGGCGCGCGGCACTGTAATGCGCGATCGTCTCGACGATACCGTAATCAAAGCGAAAGGCGGTTTTAATGAGATCCTCGCCATATCCGGTAACGCCGCTGCCCTTGATCTTGATGCGACCCTCGCAAAGATCGTATAATTCCTTTAGTCGCGGCAGCAGGATGTCGACCGGATCGCCTTTATTGGAGGAGTAAAATTTATACAGCAGCTCGTAGTTTGCGCCCATCAACACGACTTTGATCGTGGTGCTGCCGCAATCCACGCCTAGATACGCGTCTCCGCTGTAGGTGTGGATATCTACCTTAGGCACGCTCGCGCGGGCGTGGCGAGCGATGAACTCGTCAAATTCCGCCCTGTCTTTAAAAAGTGGCGGCTCGGCTTCCAGCGCGGTCCTGTCAGGCTCCTTTTTTAAAAGCGCGATCGTCTCCTCTAAATTTAACGTCTCGCCCGTATCTTTTGCGTACAGCGCGCTGCCGTAAGCCACAAAATAAGGCGCAATGTCGGGAAAGGTCGCAGTTTCGTTGGTGAGCTTTAGCACCTCTTTAAAGCGCGCCTGAAGGCCTTTTAGGAAAAACAACGGGCCGCCCAAGAATAGAATATTGCCCTTAACTTCGCGACCCTGCGCAAGCCCCGAGATCGTCTGCTCGACGACCGCGGCGTAGATACTAGCGCAAATATCCTCTTTTCTAACGCCCTGATTTAGTAGCGGCTGAATGTCGCTTTTGGCGAACACGCCACAACGTGAGGCGATCGGGTAAATTTTATTAGCCGCAAAGCTTAGGCGGTCGAGCTCCGTGATATCCAGATGCAAAAGATTGGTCATCTGGTCGATAAATGCGCCTGTACCGCCCGCGCATGAGCCGTTCATACGCTCTTCAAGTCCGCCCGTGAGAAATAAAATTTTAGCATCCTCGCCGCCGAGCTCGATGACGACATCGGTCTTCGGAAACATCCGCTTGACGCCGAGCGAAGTAGCAAAAACCTCTTGGACGAACGGAATTTTGCAATTTTTGGCGATACCCATGCCCGCCGAACCCGCTATGGCGACGCTAAATTGCTCGCCTGCATAGGTTTTTTGGATTTGCAAAATTTTATCCAGCACCAGCTCCTTGGGCTTTGCCAGATGCCGCTCGTAGCTCTTGCTTAAAATTTCATATTTTTCATTTAAAACTACCGTTTTAACAGTGGTTGATCCTACGTCAATGCCTAAAAAAATCACATCTCGCTCTTTACTGAATAAATTTTACTCGGCCGAATTCTCAAATTTAGCGCGAGTTTTCTAAATTAAAATTTGCATTTTATAGTAATATTTTTAAACGCAAATAAAATCAGGATATATTTTATCTTTTTCTATAGAAAAAGGCGATTTTTAGGTAATTCAAAATTAAAAATTTTAATGTGAAAGTTGCAAAATTTTAGATCTAATACGAGTGGATTTTGCACGAAATTTTTTAAAATCTCGCGCATTATAAAAAGAGCTTCCTTTTGAATTAGGAAGCGTAAATTTAAAGGATTATTTTCGAAGCTCTTTGATTTTAGCCGCTTTACCGCGTCTGTCGCGTAGGTAAAATAGCTTCGCACGGCGAACGCGTCCTTTTCTTAGAACCTCGATACTTTCAATGCTTTCGCTGTAGATCGGGAAAATTCTCTCTACGCCGACGCTATTTGCGCCGATCTTGCGGATGATAAAGGTCTCGCCGACGCCATTTCCGCGGCGCGCAATGCAGGTGCCTTCAAAATTTTGAATTCTGCTCTTATCGCCCTCTTTGATCCTGATGGCTACCTTTAAGGTGTCACCGGCACGGAAATCAGGCACACTTTTGCTTGTGATCTGAGCGTCCTCAAACGCTTGGATATACTTGTTTTTCATAAATTTCCTTTATTTTTGGCGATCTTTCGGTACATATCCGGGCGGAAGAACCTCGTTTTGCATAGCGCCATTTGATTTTTTAAACTGCGCATTTTAGCGTGATTACCCTTTAAAAACTCTGAAACTATAGGTAAATTTTCAAAAACATCAGGCTTTGTAAATGCAGGCGCCTCTAAAATTCCGCCTTCAAAGCTTTCTTCAACAAGCGAGCTTTCGTTGCCTAAAACGCCCTTTATGTTGCGGCTTATAGCATCGCACATGCAAAGCGCACCGAGCTCTCCGCCGGTAAGAACGAAATCGCCGATACAAAAAATTTCATCTACATATCTCTCGACTATGCGCTCATCGATCCCCTCGTAGCGCCCGCAGATAAAGCATAAGCTCTCTTTGCCGCTTAGACGCTTGGCATCGTTTTGGTTAAATTTTTTACTGGCGGGCGAGAGGTAGATAAACTTGGCGTTTTTAAATTTAGCTCTTACGTGTTCTATAGTCCCGGCAAGCGGCTCCGTGCCGATCAAAAGCCCCGCACCGCCGCCGATCATATAATCATCTACTTTTTTATAGCGATTTGTCGTGAAATTTCGCGGGTTAAAAAAATGCGTCGAGATTATTTTCTTATCGGCCGCGCGCTTTAAAATAGAGTCCTCAAAATAGGGCGCGATGAGATTTTCAAATAGAGAGATGAAGATAAAATTCATGAATTTTCCAAAATCGCGCGCGCATTTTGCGTAAAAATTTTACGTTCGCTAAGCGAAATTTCTTTCACATAGGCGTCCATGTAGGGGATGAAAAATTCTTTCGGCAAAGCCTGCAAGATTAAGCTTTTATCCGTTTCTACCTCAAAAAGATAGCCGCTTCCGATCTGCGATATGTCCTTTACGCGCCCCAAAATCGCGCCGTCTTCATAAATTTCAAGCCCGATAATATCGAAGTAAAAAAACTCGCCCTTTTGCAATTTGCAAAATTTCCGCGTATCCTCTTTGCTTCGGTAAAGAATTTGGTTGGTTAAATTTGCCGCCGTTTCTACGCTTTCGTAATTTTTAAAAATAGCGCTAGAATTTGCGCCGCTAAAGGATAGAATTTCTAAAATTTCGCCGTTTCGCAGATAAAATTTGGCGCCTTTTTTAAACTGAGAGGGGAAGTCGCTGCGATCGAAAATTTTAACCGCGCCCTTTAAGCCGATAGTCCGACCGAGCTTCGCGACCTCTAAAAGATCATCAGGCATCTTTGGCTTTGACGGTAATTTTATAATTGATCGGATCTTTTGCTTTATAGCCGATGATGACGGTCTTTATGGCGTTTATCATTTTGCCGTCCTTGCCGATGAGTTTGCCGGTGTCGGCCTTGTCGGCATAGACGATGATCTCGGTAAAGTTCTCACCGACCCGCTTTTGCGTAGAGACAGACTGCGGATAATCGGCGATCAACTTTGCGTATTCTTTTATAAAATTTTCTACCATTTTATTTGCTTGTGATTTGAGCGACCCTATCGCTTAACTTCGCGCCTACGCTCTTCCAGTATGCCAAACGCTCCGCGTCGAATTTAATATTATCGCTATCTTTTAGCGGATTGTAAAAGCCGATCGTCTCGATAAAGCCGCCGTCGCGTCTTTTCCTGCTATCCGTTACCACGATGCGGTAAAAAGGCTGCTTCTTTCTTCCGATTCTTGTAAGCCTAACAACTGTTGCCATTTTTTCTCCTTAAATTTTTGTAAGTTTTAGAACTTGCAGATGGCTAAAACTTAAACATCTGCAAACTCTACCGAGAGGCTATCTCGGTAAATTTTGCCTTTGAGCGATCGAGGCAAGCCCCTGCATACCGCCCTTGCCCGAAAATTTCTTCGCAAGCTTCGAAGCACCCGCGAACTGCTTTAAAAAGCGGTTCACCTCCACCTGCGAAAGCCCTGCGCCAGCAGCAAGTCTGCGCTTGCGCGAATTATTTAGCAGATCGGGGTTTTCGCGCTCTTTCGGCGTCATAGAGTTAATCATCGCTTTGATATGAAGTATCTCTTTGGAGTTTTCCAAATCGATATCTTTTATCTTATTCGCCATTCCGGAAAGTCCCGGAATCATGCCGATTAAATTTTTCATATTGCCGAGCTTTTTCACGCTTTCGAGCTGATTTACGAAATCGTTGAAATTAAACTCGCCCTTTTTGATCTTTTTGTTCAAGGCTTTAGCTTCTCTTTCGTCGAAAACGGCGCTTGTTTTCTCGGCTAACGTCGCTAAATCGCCCTCACCCATAATGCGACCTGTAATTCTATCGGGTATAAAGCCCTCCAGATCGGCCACCTTCTCGCCGGTTCCGATAAAGCGAAGCGGGATGCCAAGCTGCTGCGCGATACCGAGAGCTACGCCGCCTTTGGTATCTGCGTCAAATTTGCTTAAGATCACGCCCGTAAGGCCTAAAATTTCATCAAATTTAGCGGCCGTTTTAATGCCATCTTGACCGCTCATAGCATCCGCTACGTAAAAAATTTCATGCGGATTTAGAGCTTTTTTCATCTCCGCAAGCTGCGCCATTAGTGCCTCATCAATTGCAAGACGTCCTGCCGTATCTACGAGCAGTACGTCATAAAGCCCGCTTTTAGCCTTACTTAGCGCTTTTTCCGCAACCTTTAGCGGATCGCTCTCGCCCTCGATGAAAAATAGCTCGATCTCGTTAGCCTCGCATAGCTGACGGAGCTGCTCGACCGCGGCTAGGCGCTGCAAGTCGCAAGCTGCGACCAAGACCTTTTTTTTACGAAGTTTCAGATAGTTTGCGAGTTTTATCGTGCTTGTGGATTTTCCGCTTCCCTGAAGTCCCGTCATCAAAGCTACCGTAGGAGGCGTACTAGCGAATACAAATCCCTGACTGCTGCCTCTAGGCGCCGTTAAAATTTTAGTCAAATTTGTCTTGATGGACTGCAAAAATGGCTTCTGTCCTATCGTGCCGATACGAAGATCGGCTTCGACAAGGGCCAAAAAATCCTTTACGACTTTGTGGTGCACGTCGGCCTTTAAAAGTGCTTTTTTTAGCGTCTCCAAGGCGTTTTTTAAAGCTTTTTCATCGTCGATTGTTTTTAATTTATTGACCGCGTTTTTAAACGACTCGCTTATGATCTCAAACACTTTGATCCCTTATAAAATTTTTAAACTTGCGATGTTACCTAAAATTAACTTAAAAGCCATTGAATATCAGAGATCCTTAGGAATTTCAAAGCCGAATTCGTTGAAGCTTTTACCCGGCGGAGCTTTAAATTTTAGCCCCAAAATTTCGGTCTCGTATGAGTGCAGAAACATCCGTTTTGCGCGGCTTTTAGCGTATTTTTCATCGCCTATTACGCCAAATCCCGCATTTGCCAGATGCACGCGGATCTGATGCGTCCTGCCCGTCTCGATCCGCACCTTTACAAGCGATTTTTTGCCGCTTACCATCAGCGGATAAACCTCGCTAAATGCGCTCTTACCGTTTGGCGAAATTTTAGAAAACGCGCCGCTTCGGGTCTTTATCGTCAAAATCGGCTCGTCAAATTTCATCTCTTCGCTCACGATCCCTTTTACGATCGCGATATAGCTTTTCTTCACGCGCAAATTTTTAAACTCTGCAATCGCCGCTTCGCGAAATTCTTCGTTTTTGTACAGCAGCACGACGCCGCTGGTTTCCTTATCCAGGCGGTTTAGAAGCCCGAATTTATAGATTTTTTCTAAATTTTCGCTGCTCATAAAGGGCGGCTTATTGACCGCCAAAACGTTCTCATCCTCGTAAATGATCGCGGGTTTTGCGGGTTTCATCACGCTAAATTTAGTATTTTCGCCTAGCATCTCGCGCGCTAGAGCGATCTTTGCGCCGCGCGCGCTCACAAGCCCCGCGTCGATGAGGGCCTTGGCTTCGTTGTGCGAGATGTTTTCCTGCGCCGCTAGCAGCTTATAGGCTTTTTCTTGCATTAAATTCTTTCCTTGATTAAATTTTCTATCTCTTGCAGATCACAAATTTTATCTATCCGCGTCCCCTTTAGCGGCTCTTTTAAAGCGCTTGAAATTTCGTTCGCCTCGCACAGAGCGATATTTTGCACGAGCGCGTACAGCGCCTTTTGATTATGAAAAAATCGCCCGCTGATGATCGGTACGCCGAAGCTCGCCGCCTCGATCGGGCTGTGTCCGCCGATATTGCGCAAAAAACTGCCGCCTAAGATTACGACGTTTGAAATTTTATAAAAGTTCGCTAGCTCCCCGAAAGCATCGAGCAAAATAAAATTGCTCCGAAGCCCTGCGCCATCGCTAAATCGCTCGAAGCTAAGCCCATGCTCATGCGCCCAAGCCTTGCAAATTTCGTAGGCCTTTTCAAAGCGCTCCGGGTGCCTCGGCGCCAGGATAATTTTTAGCTTTTGCGGCGCGGTAGTCGAAGCTGCTGCATTCGGTGCAGCAGAATTTAAAGACGCGCCGTTTAAAGGCGTCGTATTCGGCACGGCGGACGAAGCGTCGCTTAAGCTCGCCGCATCCAAAGAAGTTACGTTTAAATTTACCGGCTCGGTCGAGCCCTGCTCGTCGCGAAGCTCAGCCCCAGGCAAGCTTCTATCGCCGCGGGCACTCGCTGCGCGTGGGTATTTTTCGGGCATATTTTGCGAACTGCGAAATTTTATAAAATCGTTTAAATTTGATAAAACAAGCTCCTCCTCGCCCTCGTGAGTGTTTGAGATCGTAAGCACGAAGCTATTTGCGGACGCGGCAGAATAGTCCTTCGTCGCAACGGCGATATTCGCGCTTTTCACGTTACCCGCGACCTTTATATTTTTTGCGCCGAGCTCCCGCAGCCGCGCCGCATCAAGCTCGCTTTGCGCAAGCACCAAATCGATATTTTCAAACACCTTGCGATAATAAAACTTAAAGCGCAGATAACTCGCGTACGAGCGGTCGCTTATGCGCGCATTTAGCAGGATCACGTAGCTTCCGCGCGATTTAGCGGAACGGATCAAATTTAGCCACAGCTCGGCCTCAAAGATCACCAGCACGCGGCTGCCCGTAAGCCAAAATGGAAGCCAATTTTCAAAAGGCAGGTAGCGAGAGTTCGGCGTGAGAGAGCGCGCCGCATCAAAGCCCGTCTGCGTGGTCGTGCTAAGCGCGACGCTCTCAAATTTAGAAATTAGCGGCGCAAGAGCGTTTACCTCTCCTAGACTGCAAGCGTGAAAGTGCACCGCAGCGGGGCTAAATTTAGGGTTTTTGTATAGAAAAAATCGCGCTTTCAGGCTCGTGCGGTATTTTTTTTTAAAGCTTAGGATAAAAATAAAAGGCGCAGCTGCAAGCCACGCCAAAAACGCCAAGGCGGTGTAGATCACTCGGCTTCTTTATATAAAATTCTGCCGCAATACGGGCAGGTTACGATGTCGTCGCTTTTAATGACTGCGGAATAGGTCTTGTCGCTTATACGCATAAAGCAGCCGTAGCAGGCCTGTTTGCGCACCGGCGAGACCGCCGTATTGCCCGCCCACTTGCGGATCTTTTCGTAGAATGAGACGGTTTTGGGGTTCATCGCCTGCATTAATTTATCGCGCTTAGCGTAGATCGCGCCGCGAGCAACCTCGACCTCGCCCATTTCGGCGCTTACCTGCTCTTGCAAGCTTTTTAGCTCGGCTTCAAACGCCTCTTGCTTTTCGCTCTGCTCTTTTACGAGCGCTTCCTTTGCGGCTACGATCTTTTCTAGCCTTTCGATCTCCTCGTTTGTAGCTTCGAGCTGCTCTTTTGCGATGTCCTCTTCGACGCTAAGAGCCTTGATCTCCTTTTCGGTTTTTGCCGCGCCGCTTTTTTTGCCCGTGCTTTTTAGCTTGGACGAAAAGGCGCTAAGCTGCGCGTTTGCTTGTAAAATTTGAGATTTTAGCTCGGCGATCTCCGCATTTAGAGTTTCGATCTGTTCTTTTGCGCCGTTTATTTCAGTGCTTTTTTTACTCAGCTTCTCCTGTGCAGCCTCGATTTTAGGCTTAAATCCGTCCAGCTGCTTATCGAATTCGCAAAGCTCTACCAATTGGCTTAAATATTTGTTCATCTTTTTCCTTTAATAATACGTAAATGGATTTTTTTGCTCGCTTATTATAACTTCAATTTCGCTTTTTTGCAAGAAAGGTGCGAGCGCGCGCCCAAAATAGCGCTCACTTTCAAAATGATTTATGTCGATCAAACTCACGCCGTTTTCTAAATTTTGAAGCGCCGTGTGATATTTTATATCGCCCGTGATGAAGCAATCCACGCCCAAGCTTTGGTTCAGTTCGCTTCCGCTGCCGGTGCAAAGCGCGATATTTTGGATGAAATCTTTCGTCTTCACGGCGCGCAGATGCTCGATGCCAAGCATGCGCTTTATCTGTGCGCACAGCTGCTCAAAGCTCAAATCCGCGCGCATAAAAACCAAAAAATCCCGCTCGTCCGTAATTTCAAATTTTAAAATTTCGCGCGCTACGAATCCATTTAAAACGTGCTTGTCAAAGTTCGTATGCATCGCGATGAGAGAGATATTTTTGCGGATCATCTCATAGATCAAATTTGCAGGATATAGCCGCGGATCAAGCGATTTTAGCGGGCTGAAAATCAGCGGGTGGTGCACCACGCAAAGCGAGCCCACCTCAGCTTCGCGCACCAGCTCGCTAGTAACATCGAGGCTTAGATAGATTTTTGAAATTTCATCATTCAAGCTTCCGAGCATTAGCCCGCTATTATCCCACGCCTCCGCGTCGCAAAAGGGCGCGGCGGCGTTTAAAATTTCATAAATTTCGCCCGTTTTCATAAATCCTACTTTGCGCTTTCATCCGCTTTGTCTGCGGTGTTTTTCTTGCCGTGGGCGTTTTTTAAATTTGCGCCTGCGGAGGAAGCGGACGCCGCGCCGCCGTCTTTGCCGCCTTTTTTATCGCCGCACGCCGCGGCGTCCAGCTCGGCGACGTATTTTTGCGGGTCTGCGTAGCAAAGCGCGCAGTTTTTGGCAAGATCGCGGATCTTTAAAATATAATCCTGTCTCTGCGTGACCGAGATCGCGCCGCGCGCGTCAAGGACGTTGAACGTGTGCGCCGCAAGCATGCAGTAATCATACGCAGGAAGCGCCAGGCCGTGCTTTAGGATGCTTTTGCACTCGCCGAAGCAGTTTTCAAATTGATTAAAAAGCATCGCGGTGTCCGCAAGCTCGAAGTTATATTTACTAAACTCGAATTCGCCCCTTTTATGCACGTCGCCGTAGGTCAAGAGCCCCGCTTTATCGTCCCAGACAATGTCGTAAACGTCGTCTTTATTTTGCAGATACATCGCCAAGCGCTCAAGTCCGTAGGTAATCTCGCCGCTAATTAGCTCGCACGTGATGCCGCCTACTTGCTGAAAATATGTAAACTGCGTCACCTCCATGCCGTCCAGCCAAACCTCCCAGCCAAGCCCCCATGCTCCCAGCGTCGGGCTCTCCCAGTTGTCTTCTACGAAGCGGATATCGTGACTTTTAAGATCCAACCCCAGCTTCTCTAGGCTTTTTAGATAGAGTTCTTGGATGTTGTCCGGGCTCGGCTTTAAGATCACCTGAAACTGATAATATGCACCCAAGCGGTTTGGGTTTTCGCCGTAGCGCCCGTCTGTGGGGCGACGCGATGGTGCAACGTATGCCGCGCGCCAAGGTTTGCTTCCTAGGCTACGCAAAAAGGTAGCCTGATGATAGGTGCCTGCGCCCGCAGGCATATCGTAGGGCTGAACGAGCAAACAGCCCTGCTCGTGCCAGTAGTTTTGAAGCGTCAAAATAATCTGTGAAAACGTCATTTTTATCCTTTTATCGATATGTAAATTTAAATTTATCTTCCAAAGCGCCTTTCAAAGCCTGCTTCAAAGGCTCTTTGAAGCTTCGAGCTCTCAAAAAATTTCCAAATTCCGGTCCAGTATTCGCCAGCTCTCGTAGGCTCGTTTGCAAAATCAAAAACCGCGTAATCGCCCGCTTCGATACGTAATTTATCGCAGGTTTCATCGCACTCATTTTTGCAGCACTGCTTCGCGGATTTGCAAGCTTCGTCGTGGCTTTCTTTATAGCGCCTCTCCTGCGAGCAAGTGCCTATTAGCACGGAGTATTCGCCCTGTGCGCCGTTTTCATAGTCGTAATACGCAGCATAAATTTCACTTTTCGCAGCGCTGCTTCTGCTAGCGTTAAATTTTAAAAACTCGCCCCACAAATTTGCGATCACCCCTCGCCCGCTCATCTCATCTGCGTTATTCGTGCGAGTCTTTAGGCCGCAAATTTCAAAGCCTTCGCGCAATTTTAAAATTTTCAAAGCCTAGCCCTCAAGCAGCACTTCGATCTGCTCGGAGTCCTTTTTCAGCGCCTCCGCTTTTGCCGCGCGATCCGCCTTTAGCTTCGAGCTTAGCACCTCGTCGTTTAGAGCTAAAATTTGCACCGCCAGATACGCCGCGTTTTTTGCGCCCGCCTTGCCGATCGCAAGCGTCGCGACGGGGATGCCCGCAGGCATCTGCACGGTCGAATATAGCGCATCTACGCCGCCAAGCGCGCTACCGCCGAGCGGGACGCCCAGCACCGGCTTGGTCGTATTTGCAGCGACCGCGCCCGCAAGATGCGCCGCCATGCCCGCCGCACAGATGAAAACCTGTGCGCCCTTTTTCTCGGCGCCCGCGACATATTTTGCCGTGCGGGCGGGGCTTCGGTGCGCCGAAGATACAATCATCTCGTACGCTACGCCGAATTCATTTAAAATTTTAGCCGCCTCGTAAACGACCTCGTAATCGCTCTTTGAGCCCATTATTATAGAAACAAATTTCATTCTATCTCCTTTCTTAAAAAGCAAAACTCCGCGAGTTTCGCAGGCAGCTTAATCTCATTTAGATTGCCGCTGTGAATCTCGCTAAATTCCTTATCGCTGCGGCTTTGCAGCTTCTTAAATTTTAAATATGGCTTGCCGCTAAGCTCGTAAATTTCGCCGATCTCATTATCGCAAGCGCAAATTTCAAAGCCGCGCGGAGCAAAAATTTCATACGAAACGCCGGGTAAAATTTTATCTTTGACGCTTATAAACTCGCCATCCTGCGAGATCGCGCAAACCTGATGCGTACCAAGCTCGATGCTGCGGTCTAAATTTTGCGTATCCTCTCGCTCGTACGGGCGCTTTATTAAATATCCGTCGCTAAAGCCGCGGTTTTTAAGCGTCGCAATCTCGCGCTCGTAAACACGGGCCTCAAATTTATCGCCCGCGGCATCGTCGATCGCCGCGCGGTAGGCATTCGTGGCGCATGCGACGTAGTATTCGCTTTTAGTGCGCCCTTCGATTTTAAAGCTGTCGATCGCACCCGTTTGCATGATCTTTTGCACGTGCGAAATGAGGCTAAGATCCTTCGCGTTCATTACGAAAGTCCCCTCCCCTTCGCGCTCTTGCAAGCGAAAAAGCGCGCTGGTTTCGGGATTTTTCGCATAAAGCTCGTAGTTAAATCTGCAGTCGTTCGCGCAGCTTCCGCGGTTGCTGAAGCGTCCGCTTTGCACCGCGCTAACAAGACAGCGCCCGCTGTATGCGAAACACATTGAGCCGTGCACGAAAATTTCAATCTCGAGATTCGGAATTTTTTCTTTAATCTCCACGGCGTCTTTGAGCGTCATCTCTCGCGCCGCGACGATGCGGACGGCGCCGAGCTCTGCCCAAACCTGCGCGTCGAGATAATTTAGCACGTTAGCTTGGGTAGAGACATGAATCGGAATCTCAGGCGCTACGGCTCGCGCAAGGCTCGCAACGCCCAAAGTGGCGATTAAAATTCCATCCACGCGCAGATCGCGAAGAAATTCCAAATGCCTTTTGATATTTTCAAGCTGGCCGTTGGTCGCAAAGCCGTTTACGGTCGCGTAGAGCTTCTTGCCGCGCTCATGCGCGTACGCGACGCCCTGCGCGAAGCTTTCTTTGCTAAATTCCTTCGCGCTTCGCTGGCGCAGCGAAAATGAGCCGGTGCTTGCATACACGGCGTCCGCGCCGTACGCGAGGGCGATTTTTAGTTTCGTTAAATTCCCAGCAGGAGCTAAGAGTTCGGGTTTTTTCAAATATATTCCTAGTGATTTTTTAAGCGCGATTTTACTACAATTTAGCCAAAATTTTATTTAAGGAGCAGTTGATGCGAGCCGATCTGCACAACCACACCTATCTTTGCAACCACGCTAGCGGCGAGCCGCGACAGTATTTGGAAGCGGCGATCGCACGAGGCATAGAAATTTTCGGCTTTGCGGATCACGCGCCGATGAACTTCGATCAAAAATACCGAATGAGTTTCGAGCAGATGGAGCTTTACGAGCGGATGATTAGAGATCTGCGAGATGAGTTTAGCGGGCGGATCGATGTGCGGCTCGGATATGAGGTCGATTTTATGACGAAAAAAGAGCTAATGGATGAGCGGGTTTTCGCGCGCGAGGTTGATTATCTCATCGGCTCGGTGCATTTTTTAAACAACTGGGGCTTTGATAACGAGGAATTTTTAGATCAGTGGAGCGGGCGCGAAATAGACGACGTTTATCGCGAATACTTTGCGCTGATCTGCGCGCTGTGCAGAAGCGGCAAATTCGACATTTTAGGGCACATGGATCTGATTAAAATTTTTAAATTTACTCCGAAAAAAGATATCAGAGTTTTGGCTGGCGGCGCGATAAACGCGATCAAAAAAAGCGGTATCGTCGTGGAGCTAAACTCCGCGGGGCTTCGCAAGCCCGCAAATGAAATTTATCCAAGCGATGCACTTTTAGAGGCGCTTGCGGATGCGGACGTGCCGATCACGCTTAGCTCGGACGCGCACTCGGTAGCTCAAGTAGCGCTAAACTACGATAAAATTTACGCCAAAGCGCGCGAGTTCGGCTACGATAAGATCGCCGTTTTCAAAAATCGCGAGCGGCAGTTTGTAAGTCTGGCGTAAATTTTAACGGCAGCCGCTCTCTGCTAAATTTAAAAGGCACGGACGGCGATAAATTTTAAAATTTCAAAATCTTCAGTGGCGTGAAAATTTCAGATTTCAAAAGGCACGGCGGCGAGAAATTTTAAAAATCGCGACGCGCAAAACGGCGCAGATAAAGTCGAATTTCAACTAAATAATGTTAAAATCCGCCGTTAAATTTAGCCCGAATACGGGCGGAAAAAGGAAAAAATATGGGAAAATTTGTTAATGACGTGAAGGAATTTTTTAAATTTTGCGATGAAAACGAGGTCGAGTTCGTGGATTTTAGATTTACCGATCTAAAGGGTACCTGGCACCACGTCGCTTACAACTACAAGCGCCTGCCGAAGGACTTCGCCGACGGAATTCCATTTGACGCAAGCTCGGTAGCGGCGTGGCAGCCGATCGATAAATCCGATATGATGCTAAAGCCCGACGTAGCAACGGCGTTTTTGGACCCATTCACCGCGGACGTTACGATCATCGTCATCTGCGACGTTTACGACATCTACAAAAACGAGCTTTACGAAAAATGCCCGCGCTCGATCGCTAAAAAAGCCGAGCAGTTTCTACAAACCACGGGGCTTGGAGATACCTGCTACTTCGGGCCGGAGAATGAGTTTTTCGTTTTCGACGACGTAAAGATCATCGACGATATGAACTGCGCGATGTTTAAGGTAGATACCGAAGAGGGGCATTGGAACAGCGGCAAAAACTACAAAGACGGCTTTAATAGCGGCCACCGCCCGGGCGTAAAGGGCGGCTACTTCCCCGTCCAGCCCGTCGATTCGATGGTCGATCTGCGCGCCGAGATGCTAAAGGTACTTGAACAGATCGGGCTTGAGACCTTCATCTGTCACCACGAAGTAGCGCAAGGCCAGGGCGAGATCGGCGTTAAATACGGCACTCTCGTCGAGGCCGCCGACAACGTGCAAAAATACAAATACGTCGTAAAGATGGTCGCGCACCTAAACGGCAAGACTGCGACCTTTATGCCGAAGCCGCTCTACGGCGACAACGGCAGCGGAATGCACGTGCACCAATCGATCTGGAAAAAGGGCAAAAACACCTTTTACAAAAAGGGCAACTACGCAAATTTAAGCGATGCGGCAAGATGGTATATCGGCGGCGTGCTAAAGCATGCGCGCAGCGTCGCTGCGTTTACAAACCCGAGCACTAACAGCTATAAGCGCCTAATCCCGGGCTTTGAGGCGCCGTCCATTCTAACTTATTCGAGCCAAAACCGCTCCGCTTCGATCCGTATCCCTTACGGCAGCGGCGAGAACTCCGTGCGTGCAGAGATGCGCTTTCCTGATAGCACGGCGTGCCCGTATTTGGCATTTGCGGCAATGCTGATGGCGGGAATCGACGGTATCAAAAACAAAACCGAGCCGGTCGGGCCGATGGATGAGAATTTATTCAAGCTGCACCTGGATGAGATCCGCGAGCGCGGCATCGAACAGCTTCCGCACACGCTTCGCGGCAGCCTAGAGGCGGTGATCCGCGATAATGAATATCTGCGCCCGATAATGAGCGAGCTTTTTATCGAGACCTATCAGCATTTTAAATTTGAAACTCAAGTTTGGCCTTACGAGGCGCGCCCTACGCCGTTTGAGTTTGCGACGAATTATTCGTGCTAAGACCAAATTTTATGCCGCGCCGCCGATCTTTTGCGAGGCGGGGCGGCATAAGGCCTTGGAATTTTAAAATTTCGCCGCGCGCGAGCTTTTAAAATTTCGTCGCGCGAACTTAAACACCGCCCGTGAAGCTTCAACTCTTTTACTCTAAACGCGAAATTTTATACTTTCTGCTCATTTTGCTTGGAATTTTATCGATAAACTTAGGTCTGAAATTTTATGAATTCAAAGAATTTCGCGCGAAAAACTACGCTTTTTACGACGCGCAAATTTTAAACGCCTACGCCAAAACGAACGAGCGCGGCCGCACCTACACGGTGCTAAAGCTCAAAACGGCGGATTTCACTCTCTACACGACCGCTGGGCTCGGGCGGGAATTTCACCGCTTCGCGCGCGTAAATATCGGCATCGTAACCAAAAACGTAAAATTTTTAGATTTTTTAAAGCAGCGCTTTTACGCGCCAAATTTTAAAATTTCAGCCGAAACCGCGCCCTCAGGGGCAAAATGGCGCGCTATAGAATTCGTTCGCGCCCAACACGAAGATGAGATGACGGCGGATCTTTACTCCGCGCTGTATTTTGCGACCGAAATTTCAAAACCACTGCGTGCTAGCGTGACGAACTGGGGCATAGCGCACATCATTTCGATCAGCGGCTTTCATCTGGGCATTATCTTTAGCACGGTCTTTCTGCTTGCAATGCCGATCTACCGCTATTTTCAGGATCGCTACTTTCCGTATCGCAGCGCGAGGCGCGATCTTAGCGTCTTTGTGATCGTGCTGATGAGCGGATATCTCTTCGTGCTTGATTTTACGCCGAGCTTTCTGCGCTCGCTTGCGATGTGCTGCGTGGGGTTTTTCCTCGCGATGCGAAATTTCTACGTACTTAAATTTACGAACCTCTTCCTAACGATCGCGCTTCTGCTTGCGTTTTTCCCGCACTTAGCCTTTTCGATCGGATTTTATTTCTCCTGTCTGGGCGTGCTATATATTTTCCTCTACCTGCACCACTTCGCGCCCAAATTTAAGCTCTGGCAAAACGTCATACTTTTCAATCTCTACGTTTGGCTCAGCATGAACGCGGCGGTCTATTATTTCTTCCCGACCGCTTCGCTGCAGCAGTTTAGCGTAATGCCGCTGGGATACGCGTTCGTGATCTTTTATCCGCTAAGCATCTTTTTGCATCTATTCGGGCTCGGCGGCGCGCTCGATACGCCGCTGCTTGCGTTTTTAAACTTTACTTTGCCGAGCTTTCAGGCGCAAATTCCGCCGCTTCTTTTCGCGCTCGCAAACATCTGTGCGCTTGCTGCGATAAAGCTTCGCTACGCAGCGCTTGGATGCGCGATAATCGGAATTTCGCCTATATTTTTTATAACGTAGCGCGCGAAAATTCCAGCAGGAATTTTATCCGTTGGAATTTTATGCTAAAATCGCGCTTCAAATCTCACAAAGGATCAAAATGTTTATTGCAAACCTCACTTACGTCAAAGAAATTAGCGAAATCGATCGCTTCATCAACGAGCACAACGCGTTTTTAGACCGATTTTATGCGGCCGATAAATTTATCTGCTCGGGGCGCAAAGTCCCTCGCACCGGCGGCGTCATCTTAATCAACGCCAAAGACCGCACGGAGCTTGATGAGATCATCGCGCAAGATCCGTTCTTCCAAAATGGCGTCGCAAAATACGAGATCATAGAATTTGCGCCGACGAAATTTGCGCCCGAGTTTTGGCGACTTTTTAGCGAACAATAAGGATCGAATTTGACCCATTTTATCATTGACGACGAAAATATAGACGTAGATAATATCTTCGACGTCGTAAATCTAAAAGAGGGCGACGAGCTAAATATCGTCTCCAACACCGCCAAAAAGATCGGCGCCTTGACCCTTGCGCGCCTATCGAAGATGGGTGTTAGCATAGGCGAGGTTTTTACAATCGGCAAACAAAGAAAGGACTTCGCCGATAAGATCATCGTATTTTTGATGGGCAAGCTCTGCGGGCAGGAGGGCAAGATCGGTATCGTCAGCAACGATAAATTTTACGACGACGTGATAGAATTCTTTAATAATCTAAACTACCGCAAAAATCCGAAATTTGAAAAGATCAGCCTAGCCTCGCATGCCGCAGGAGCGGGCGCAAAACAAAGCAAAACAAGCGGTGCGGCGGAGAAAAAAGCCCAAAAAGCGGAACCGAAAACTGCAAAGCAGGAGCCAAAGGTTCAAAAGCAAGGGGTAAAAACCGCGAAGCAGGAGCCGAAGGCTGTACAACAGGAACAAAAAACCGTAAATTCTAAAATCGCCAAAGCGGACCTCATCGCGGCGGAGGCGCTGATACCCCAGTGCGTGAGCCTGCAAGCCCTATACGCCGCGTGCGTCGCAAAACTCGGCAGAGCCAAGGGCTGCGAGGCCTACCGCGAGATCAAGGACGGCGCGCGGACGCGATACGCGAGCATCACCTACGATAGCGACCTAAAAGACGGCGCCGTAAGGCGAAACGCGATCAAGCTCTACCGCGAAAGCGGCGGCGATATGGCAGAATTTCACAACAAACTGACGAGCGAATACAAACACGCGGGGCCTGAAATTTATAAAGAATTTAAAGAAAAACTCGTCGGAAAGATGATCTAGGCATTTCGGCGCAAGGGTTTGAGGCGTAGCGATAGTATGCGTCGCGACGTAGCGGCTAGAGCACGACCTGGCGGCGTTAGATTGAGTTACAGCGCGCAATATGGTACGGCGCAGCATAAATGTGCCCGAAATGAAACTATTTGCTTGCGCGGCATGTCGTCTTATTTTTACTGTATATAACCAAACAGAACCCAGGCGCTTAGACATAGCAGCAGAGTAAAGATATATACGACAAATTTCATTCTGCTAGGTCTAATCCGGGTTTAATCATAGTCGAAGTCTTCCAAATCATACCCGAAGATATACAAAGTCTTTAAGGCCAACTCTCTAACCTCTACCCATGATTTGTTCTGATAGACTAGATAATCGTAGGTATCTCCTTCTAGCAGGCTTTGATCTTTAAAGTATCTATCTATAAGCTCCATAAGTTCTCTTAGTGCATCCCTTTCGTATGGTAAAAAACAAAATTTAAATTGCTCCAATAGGGCATTTTTGCAAAAATCATATAGCCAATCTATTATTTCGTCCGCTAATATCTAATATATAGTAGTCCTTTGTGGGATGAACGATATATTTGTCCTGATATTCCAAAGAGGCTACTCGGCACAGATTAAACATAAGCCCGCCTTTATTAAATATCTCATTTCCATCAATTTGCATTTGGATTTCCTTTTATTGGGATATGGGTTTGCGCGCATTATATCGTAATATATTTTTAAAATTCTCTCGTACTTAAATTTATTTCTCGTAGCCGCTTCATAATCTTCTAGCTTCGAATTTCTATTTGAATATCAAGTAAGTCATCGTAATCTGGGTATTTGGCAGTCTCCGAGAGCGTAAATTTTATCACATCTAGCAGCTGTTTAGCCAAATCGCTGTATTTTTTCTTAAATGCATTAAAATTTAAGAAAATTAACTTTAAATCGTCTCGAACGCCTTGCTTATTTTTTAAACCGCATCGTGAGTTTTCTTCTTTTTCCTCGATATATTCGCTATAGCTTTCCCACTCGTCTTTATCTTTATATTGCCCCCACTCTTCCTCGCTATAGTCTTTCCATTCCTTAAATCGCAGAAACCAAAAGAAATCCGCGAATGCATCAGAGCCGATACGTAGCGGTAAAGACAGCTTTTCGGATAAATATGAGTATAACTTATGCTCTATTTCTTTGGGGCAATAATCATGCCACTCATCAATATATCTTCTGTCTTTTTGCAACTCGTCAAAGTCAATCACTACTTCTATCATTTTTCCTCACTCCAACTATGCTAACGCATATTTTCTTAAAATTCTAAAAATCAAATAAGCGTAGATTAACGCAAACTCGCCTTTATTAAATTTTAATACAAATCAGACCAAAAAGGCACATACGGGCATTTTCTAATCGGCTCAAGAGGATTTTTACTAAATTCCCTCAAAAAGTAGTCATATAAATTTTTCCCATAATAAATGACATCGGTATAGTGTATAGATAAGACCGGTGGATCCGGTAATTTAAGACACGGCATATATCTATGGGAATATACGGGTATAATCTTAGGCGCGATTTTGGCTACCTCTAGTATAATGGCTCGCTTGCGAGATTTGTCTTCGGGCATCGGACCCCATTTTTGCGTATTCCAATAGCTCTCGTTTGGGAAAATTTCATCAATAGGATCGTTTTTTAAGTACTCAAAGACGTAGTTCATAGCCTGCTTTATCTCCTTTATGTTTTCATCGCTAAAGTCTCTCCAATTATAAAATTCTACCGAAATAGGCAATGTATATGACAAAAAATCTCTTAGGCTTTTTGGAAATTTAAACTCATAAATTTGCTCTATTTTGTCTATTTCGCTCTCTTTCAAACCCTCGCTCAATTCTATACCGCTCTTTTCTAACAGCTCTTTTATTTGCTTGTACATATTCTATTTTTCCTTATTAAGGCTCTTAGTCGTAGTCGAGGTCATCAAGTTCATAACCAAAAATTTGGATTGTTTTTAGAGCTAATTCGCGTAGTCCGCAAAAGGTACTATTGTGGTATATAAAGTCTTCGTAGTCTGCCATAGAAGCCCTTTCCTCTTCTTCCCAAAATTTTGAATCGCACTCTGCAAATTTATCTAGCATTTTAACTATCGCTTTACGCTCCTCTACGCTGAAATAAATTCTGTTTGATTCCACTAGGGCTATTTTGCAAGCGTTCTCGCAGTCTCCTATTAAATCTATGCACAACAAATACTTATCCTCTGTTGGGTTGAGCATATATTTTTCTTGACATTCCAATGAGGCGAGGCAGCATAATTCTCTCAATAATCTTTCTTTTATTAACATTTTATCCTCCTAAATTTTATATTCCGTACCACTTTGTTACACTTCCCTCTTCGTCGATACCAACCTCTTGTATTTGTATTTATTGTAAAGGCTCGGAATTAAAATTTCATCATAATATTTTTTGCTGCATTCTGCGATAAATATATACATATTATGGTGGCACCACCGATTCGGCTCTTCCCAAAAGGCACCGTCTGCGCGAGTATAATTTTTTAGAGGTTCGTATGGGCGGGCTACAAAATTATCTAAATTATAAAAGAAATTTTCTCTTAAAATTTTCCATTCTTCAAATTTCTTCATATTTAAATTTATATTAGCGCTAGTTTTATATTTTATGTCGGTACCTATAAAATTATTTAGATAAAACTGCCCAAATAACATTATTAAAATATCTTTTACATTCTCATCGCATAAATTAAAATTATGAATTAATGTGCTAGTAATAGAGTCGGTCTCATAAACCTCGGTGCTTTTCATTAGACTAAACGCATCAAGCTCATAAAAATCCAGCGATCTTTTCCCGCTTGCAGCTTGGAAATCTTTAAAAATCTTAAACCTAAAATCTTCCGCTTTACTAAAGAAATAGACGTACGGGCTTAAATTTAAATCAAGCGCTTTTACTCTCATTTTATACCGTCCAAACTATTGTTTTTCGCATTTTAGCATTGTTTTGCATAATAAGCTCTTCCTTGCTGCGTTTCGGTCACACAAAAGTATTTACCATTTACGCCGACCGGCTCATAATTTTTATCATCCCTTAAAATATTTAAAATTTCAGATTTATCACATATCTCTTTTGTTTCTGTATCATAACCCCAATTTGAACTAAACAATCTTATATAACCTTGCTCGTATAAGGACAATAAAATTTTTTTCGCTACTTTAAGCGAATTGGCAATGTTAATAGAATTTAATTCCCAAACGATTTCCCATAAAGAGATATAATCGCCATCTTCGATTATTACCGATAAAATAGTTAAAAACGTCTTTTTATTCATTTAAAACCGCATTTCCTTTTAATGGAATTTTAACTACCGCGCCGTCTTTGCTATTTTTAGCACAAGAATCCGGCGTACAATTTTCATAGAAAAATTTGATTTTATAGAAATTTTCATCCCCTGACGCAACCGCCAATAATAAGCTTCTTAGACGGCGAAATCTATCAAAAATATTCGGCTTTGTATCTTCTTGATATTCGTCTAGCTTAAAACATTCGCTTTTTGCATCTATATCTACGTCGCGCCAACTTCCGTTTAGAAATATATCATTAGAGATAGAAATAATGCCTTGCATTATTTCTGGGTCCAACTCTTTGTTTTTATAATGCTGCAAAATCTTTTTTAAATCGGCTTCCAATTTCCAATACTCTTCATCGGACCATAGATTATTATCTAAAATCATACCTATGAACGAATTTGCATCATATCTATCATCAAATGCGGTATTTCTATAAAAATTTACAAGATTCATTGCATTAATCCTTTGGAACATACCAAAAACCGTTATTGTCAAGCTTTTCTTTGAATACGATGCTGTTGCATAGAACCTTTAATCTTTCAAATCTATCATATATGCTAGGCACTACGCCGTCGCTGTTTTTCGCACACAATATATTGCTTACATAAATTTCCGATTTGTCCTCCACGCCGATAACATCATTAAATATCGCTAGTATTGCGATGAAAATTTCTCTTGGAAGCGTTTTTTTATGATAAAAGCTCAAAATCTGCATTAAAGTTTTATCTAACTCCCAATAGTCGCAATCCGACCAGGTTCTTTGATATATAAATTTCCCGACAAACGAATTGATGCTGAATTTATCAGAATTCGTTGAATTCTGGCATAAAAGTTCTAACTCCATTAATCACCTACCTTTTTTTCATTCTTTATTAAACATTTAGCCATCTTTATGGCAAATTTGCGTTTATAAAAATCTATTATTTTCTATTTGATAGCTCTTTAGATAGAATTTCTGAATCAGGATACAATTTTTTCAAAAATTCTATCTCTTCTTGATCTAGCTCATCTAAAACCTCTTCTGTCGGTCTTTCACTTAAAATTTTTCCATAAACCAAACTCAATCGCTTATATGCGCGCGGGTTACCATTCTTTTCAAATTGCCTTATTATAGCAATTCTGCACTCTTTTGTTATTTCGGTATCGCCCATAAAAAGATCTTTTATATCACAAGAGGCGCTTTGCTCTTTATATAGATAAAATATCCACGCAAATAATATTATAACGGCGGCAATAAAGTAAATCTTATTTTTCATGAAAGCTCTTTATTCTTGTTATATACTTACTTATTTTTGGCTTTTTAGATATAAACAATCAATCATAGAATTTGCGATTTAATTAGTAATAAAAGTGGTGTCCTGCGTTGGATTTTTACAACCCTCAGAATTCCCCCGAACACTCGATTACAGAATATCAGTATATAGTCTTTTAAAAAACTATATAAAAATATTTATCGTCTTTTAAGGAAACTTTAAATAATAAGCAAAAATGAGTTAAGAAGTTTCAAACCTTAAGAAATTTAGCTTAAGCCTTGTATCAGCTCAAGGTTTAAAATCTTAAGGAGGCCGATTAATACATTTTCACTAAATGCCTTAAGCACCTATCTGTAAGATGTTTATTCTTTAAGGCAGAGAACAAATAAAAAACAGATAAAGCTTAAAGCCTTCTTTGTCCTTATGAACAAGGGGATTATATTAGAAAGATCTTAAAAGCTTCTTAGCTCAAATTTATTAATCTCTTCTTTTACTTTCATTTACATATAAAAAGTCTAAAGATTTAGAGGCTTCTTTAAAAGTATAGAGGAAGCTATGCTATTTTCTTGTATAGTATTAAGATAGCCAAAGACTTTTAAAATATGGGAGAGCGATTAAAAAATGAGGGGTTGCCACCCTCAATACTTCAATCTCTCTTCTATACCTAAATAGATTCAATATCTTTGCGATACTCAAGCATTCTATTAGAGTAAAGCCCAAAATATCAAAAGCAAGGCTACACATAAAATATCCTTAAAAGGGATAGGCTAAGAGGTTGCTCTATCTATGATAAAAGAGCTGCTTTGGCAAATAATATCCCCCACAAGCGATAAAAATATATTAAGATCAATACTATTTATAATATAGTACTAGGAAAAAAATACTCCTGAAAGAAATAAAAGTTTATCCTACCCACTAGATATAGAAAATTCTATCTATAATACAATAATATCCCTACAAGGAATAATCGCAACGGCGGTAGCAGACGAGCAAATGCTC
>ERZ773049.80-NODE-80-length-57161-cov-11.042010_pt1 | contig 57161 bp, 45 predicted proteins | sample MGYA00580633_ERZ773049 | MGnify/ENA primary metagenome ERZ773049 (study PRJEB29015, sample SAMEA2737991) | human oral metagenome | biome: human oral; feature: human-associated habitat; material: dental | place: China | collected 2066 ...
TCGGCGGGGGCTGGTCCGGCGGCCTCGCCGACACGGCGGGCGTGGCGGCGACCATCACGGGAGGGGCCGTCAACGCCGTGCCCGGCGAGCCCTGCAAGGACGGTATAGGAAACGGGGTAGGGGCCACGGCCGACCCGATCTGGCCCACCGACGGTACGGAGCGGGTCTGGCCCTGCGCCATTGAGCACGTGGGCGACCTCTCCACGCTCTCTGTCGACGGGAGGTCGGCTGCTGACCTGCACATCTTCGAGCGCAACGAGGATGGGGGCGTCCACTTCTACCTGAGGGCGGGCACCCACACGCTCTCCTGCGACGGCGCTACCAAGACGGTTCAGCTCGGCCCATGAGAGGCGCGCCGGGCGGTAAGGCCCCAGCGCCTGCGTGCCGCCCGTCGGCCCTAGCTATCGCCAGCCAGGACCCCTCGGGCGCGAGGGGTCCTCTCGCAGGCGTGGCCCAGCCCGCACCCCGCTCGTCCAACCTGCGCCAGACAATGTTACGTTCCTGCAAACGGTGGCGTTCCTCGCGTGAGGAGCCGCAGGTTCGTGCGATAGTGGGGTCGAGCGTCCCGTATGAGGACGTTGGCGTTCGTGGAAAGAGGCAGATGTTCGATCTCGGGACCATAAAGGGCAAGGGAGTCACGCGCAGCGTATCGCTCGCGTCCTTGGTCATGTCCCTTGAGATTCCGGCTGCCGTCGCCGAGATTAGCTTGCCCCTTACGGGCCTCCTTCTAGCGTAGGCGTGCTGGCCTCAGGGTTTGGCGTATGCCGTCACCCCGCCACGCGCGCCTCTAGCCTCCGCCTCCAGGCAGTTTCGCCCCCCGTTACGCTCGACTACGCCCTTCCCATATACGCAAGGTACTGGTTGGCAGCATGCCCCGTTCGGACACCACAGACCCAAGGAGCAGGACCATGACGAGAAAGATTGACATTTTTGACACGACGCTGCGCGACGGCGAGCAGTCTCCCGGCGCCTCGATGAACACCGAGGAGAAGCTCGTCATAGCTCAGGAGCTCCTGCGCATGCACGTGGACGTCATCGAGGCGGGGTTTCCCATCTCGAGCCCCGGTGACTTTCGCTCCGTCCAGGAGATTGGTCGGCTTGCGGGTGACGACGCCGTCATCGTCGGCCTCACGCGAGCCGTCGACGAGGACATCGACCGCGCGGCCGAGGCGCTCAAGACCGCAAGGCGCCCCCGCATCCACACGGGCCTAGGCGTCTCTCCGCAGCACCTGCGCGATAAGCTCATGATAAGCGAGGACGAGTGCATAGAGCGGGCCATCCACTGCGTGAGCTACGCGAAGCGCTACGTGGAGGACGTCGAGTTCTATGCCGAGGACGCGGGCCGCTCTGACCAGCGCTTCCTTGAGCGCGTGATCCAGGCGGCCATCGAGGCCGGCGCCACCGTCGTCAACATCCCCGACACCACCGGCTATCAGATGCCCGAGGACTTTGGCGCGCGCATCAAGGGACTTGCCGACAACGTTCGCGGCATCGAGAACGTCACCATCTCGGTTCACACCCACAACGACCTTGGCATGGCGACGGCACTGGCGCTCGCCGGCGTCAAGAACGGGGCTCGTCAGGTCGAGTGCACCATCAACGGCCTGGGCGAGCGGGCGGGCAACACGGCACTCGAGGAGGTCGTCATGGCCATCCGGATGCATGGCGACGAGCTCGACGCCCACACCGACGTCGTGACCAAGGAGCTCACCCGCGCCTCACGCCTCGTGAGCCGCATCACCGGCATGCAGGTCCAGGCCAACAAGGCCATCGTCGGCTCGAACGCCTTCGCCCACTCCTCGGGCATCCACCAGGACGGCGTCCTCAAGGCCCGCGACACCTACGAGATCATCGACCCCGCAGACGTGGGAGCCGCCGGCTCCGAGATCATCCTCTCGGCCCGCTCGGGCCACGCCGCTCTCAGGCACCGTCTGGGCGAGCTGGGCTACAGTTTTCCAGACGTCGAGTTCGATGAGGTCTACCAGCGCTTCCTCGAGATCGCAGATCAGAAGAAGGAGGTCTACGACGAGGACCTTGAGTCCATGGTCCAGGAGCGCCAGCGCGACATCCAGGCCATCTACACGCTAAACGCCCTCCAAGTCTCCTGTGGGGACCCCCTCATTCCCACCGCCACCGCTACCGTCACAGACGAGTCCGGCGCACGGCACGTGGCCTGCTCCACGGGCACCGGCCCGGTTGATGCCGCCTACAAGGCCATCGACCAGATCGTCGAGACCCACGGGGACCTCCAGGAGTTCGCGGTCAAGGCCGTCACGCGCGGCATCGACGCCATCGGCGAGGTCACCGTACGCGTCCAGGCAAAGGACGGCAAGGTCTACACCGGGCGCGGCGCGGACAACGACATCATCGTGTCCTCGGCGAAGGCCTATGTCAACGCCATCAACCGCATGATCCAGACCGCTCGCTCCAAGGCGGGCGAGTAGCGCCATGGACGCGGGGACGTACACACGCGAGCGCAGGGGGATGCGCCTCGCATGGAGGAGGGGAGGTAGGCATGGAGAGGCTCAACGGCGCCCAGATCCTGGTGCGCTGCCTCATCAACCAGGGGGTTGACACGATCTTCGGCTATCCCGGAGGTACGGTCATCGACATCTACGACGTGCTCTATGACGTGCCCGACAAGATCCGCCACATCGAGACCACGCACGAGCAGCACGCCTGCCACGCGGCGGACGGCTACGCGCGCGCGACAGGTGGCTGCGGTGTCGTTCTGGCCACCTCGGGGCCCGGTGCCACGAACCTTGTGACGGGCATCGCCACGGCCTACCTCGACTCGATACCGCTCGTCGCCATCACCGGCAACGTCGCCAACGGCTGCATCGGCACGGACGCCTTCCAGGAGCTGGACATCACGGGCGTCACGCTGCCGATCACGAAGCACAACTACTTCGTGCGCGATGTGAGCCGCCTGCAGGAGATCGTTCGCGAGGCCTTCACGCTCGCGATGTCTGGCCGCAAGGGACCCGTGCTCGTGGACATCCCCAAGGATGTTCAGACCGCGCTTTGCGACTTCGAGGAGCTCCCGCCCGTGCGGCCACCCGCAGCGGCAGGACCCAGCCACGATTCGCTCCAGGCGGCCGCAAAGGTCATCAACCAGGCGCAGCGTCCCTTCGTCTACTTTGGCGGCGGCGTCGTCTCCTCCGGCGCGGGAGAGGAGGTCATCAAGCTCGCGCGTCGCATCAATGCCCCCATGGGCTGCTCGCTCATGGGCATCTCGGGCATACCCACCGATACGCCGGGCTTCCTTGGCATGGAGGGCATGCATGGGCACTTCGCGAGCACCAAGGCCATGAACGCCTGCGATTGCCTCATCGCCCTTGGCTGTCGCTTCAACGATCGTTCCACCGGCGAGCGCAGCAAGTTCGAGCCGAGCGGCAAGGTCGTCCGCATTGACCTCGACTCCTCCGAGTTCTCCAAGACGATAGAGGACCGTGTCGACGTGAGAGGTGACGTCAGGCTCACGCTCGAGGCGCTGCTTCCGCTCGTGGAGCCCAACACACACGAGGAGTGGGCGCGCGAGGTCCGCGAGCTGCGCGCACAGGAGCGGGGGTATGCGGACTACCGCGACACGCTCACGCCCAAGCGCATCATGGATGCCATCAACGCACATCGCGAGGCCGACATGCCGGTCGTGACCGACGTGGGCCAGCACCAGATGTGGGCTGCCCAGTACCTCTCGTTCGAGAGGCCCCGCAGCTTCGTGACCGCAGGCGGCCTTGGCACCATGGGCTTTGGCCTCGGGGCGTCCATAGGGGCGGCGCTCGCCACGGGCAAGCACGTGGTCATGGTCACCGGGGACGGCTCCTTTGCCATGAACATGGCCGAGCTTATCACCGCAGTCGACCACCACATCCCCGTCACGATCGTCCTTGTCAACAACGGTGTGCTGGGCATGGTCCGCCAGATGCAGTCACTCTTCATGCGTCAGCGCTACTCCAGCACGACGCTCGACCGTCGCGTCGACTACGTGGCGCTCACCAAGGCGACGGGCGCCGAGGCGCGCCGTGCGACCACGCCCGAGGAGCTCGACGCCGCGCTCGCGTGGGCCCTTGCCACAGATGGTCCCGCGCTCATCGAGTGTCCCATCGACAAGGACGAGTTCGTGACGCCGGTCCTGCAGATTGGGGCCTCCATGGATGAGCTCATCGTCAACATGGACGACGTCCAGGCCAGGATGGGGAGGTAAATCGTGAAGACCTACAGCATCGCCATCATGGTTCGCAACGAGTATGGCGTCCTCAACCGTGTGACCAGCATGTTTCGTCGTCGCCAGTTCAACATCACGGGCCTCACGGTCTCCGAGACCGAGACCGAGGCGCTCTCGCGCATCACCGTGCAGTTTGAGGGGGAGGATCGTGCCAAGAGCCAGCTCGTGGCCCAGCTCGCGAAGCTCCCGGACGTGATCTCCTTCAAGGAGTTCGACCCGGAGGACTCCGTCAGCTGCGAGCTTCTACTGATCAAGGTGGCTAACGAGGACGAGAGCCGCACCCAGGTGCTCGATGCGGCCGACGCCTTCCATGCCAAGATCGTCGACTACAGCCGTGGCTCCATCGTATTTCGCATGGCGGGTCAGTCTCGTCGCATCGACAACTTCATAGACCTCATGCGAGATTTCAGAATTCTTGAGGTATGTCGAACGGGCGTGGTCTCGCTGGAGCGCGGAGGTGCCATCATGAGGAACGTGTCTAACATCTAGCGTCAGCCGCGCCGCCGCATGCCACGGCGGCACCATCAGGGTGGGTAGCAAACGTACGGTCAGAGAAAGGAAGCAAGTATGGCATTCAGGATGTTCTATGAGCAGGACTGCGACGTATCCAAGCTTGACGGCAAGAAGGTTGCCATCATCGGCTATGGCTCCCAAGGGCACGCGCATGCCCTGAACCTCAAAGACTCTGGCGTCAACGTCAGGGTCGCCCTGCGCGAGGGCTCCGCGTCCAAGGCCAAGGCGGAGTCCCAGGGCCTTGAGGTCGTCTCCAACGCCGAGGCCGCCGCCTGGGCGGACATCATCATGATCCTCATCAACGACGAGTTCCAGGCCGCCATGTACAAGAAGGACATCGAGCCCCAGCTCGCTCCCGGAAAGACCTTGGCCTTTGCCCATGGCTTCAACATCCACTTTGGCTGCATCGAGGTCCGCAAGGACTGCAACGTCATCATGGTCGCCCCCAAGGCCCCCGGCCACACCGTGCGCTCCGAGTACCTTGCTGGCAAGGGCACACCCTGCCTCGTCTGTGCCCACCAGGACGCCACTGGCGATGCCTTTGACCTTGCCCTGGCTTACGGCGCTGCGATCGGCGGGGCGCGCGCGGCCCTTCTCGAGACCGACTTTCGCACCGAGACCGAGACCGACCTCTTTGGCGAGCAGAACGTCCTCTGCGGTGGCGTGACCGACCTCATGGAGGCGGGCTTCAACACGCTCGTCGAGGCGGGCTACGATCCCCGCAACGCTTACTTCGAGTGCATCCACGAGATGAAGCTCATCGTTGACCTCATCTACGAGAGCGGCTTTGCGGGCATGCGCTACTCCATCTCCAACACCGCCGAGTACGGCGACTACACCGCTGGACCCAACGTCATCACCGAGGCGGCCAAGGAAGGCATGCGCCATAACCTCAGGCGCGTCCAGAACGGAGAGTTCGCCAAGGAGTTCCTGCTCGACATGTCTGACGAGAGCCATCAGGTTCACTTCAAGGCCCTGCGCCGCGCGGCCGCCGAGTCCCTTATGGAGAGGACGGGCAAGGAGATTCGCAAGATGTACGCCTGGAACGACGAGGACAAGCTCATCAACAACTAGGGGTACGGGTGCCCTGGGCGCCTGCCGGTAGCCCCGATGCCCAAGGCGTCGGGGCCGGACGCCTCGTGCGTGCGTATTCGCGCGGGGACACGGGTCAGGCGGCGTACGTAGGCGTGGGACATAGACGGTGGGAATATCCGTCAGGAGGGGGCCTGCGCCTTGCAGGGCATTGACACGAAAGGAGAGGGCACATGCAGCTCACGGGCGCACAGATACTTATCGAGTGTCTCAAGGAGCAGGGGGTCGACGTCGTCTTTGGCTATCCTGGCGGCACGATCCTGGACGTCTACGACGTCCTCTACCAGACGCCCGAGATCAAGCACTACCTCGTGAGCCATGAGCAGGGGGCAGCCCATGCCGCCGACGGCTACGCCCGCTCGACCGGCAAGGTCGGCGTGTGCCTCGCGACCTCTGGGCCTGGCTGCACCAACCTCACGACAGGTATCGCGACCGCCTACATGGACTCATCGCCCATCGTCGCCGTGACCTGCAACGTCTCCAGGAAGCTTCTGGGCAAGGACTCGTTCCAGGAGGTCGACAGTACGGGCATCACGAGACCCATAACCAAGTGGAACCGCATCGTGAGCGACGTCCACGAGCTTGCAAGTGCCGTCAGGCAGGCCTTCCTCATTGCCCGAAGCGGCAGGCCCGGACCTGTCCTTCTCGACATCACCAAGGACGTGACGGGGGCGAGCTGCGGCTTTGCGTCCCTTCCCGTAAAGGAGCACCGCATCTTCGAGCTTCCCAACCAGCTCTCCCGGCGCCTGATGGGCAGCCTCGACGTGCATGAGCCCGACGCTGGTAGCATGGACAGCTTCGTCGCGCTGCTCGAGAAGGCCGAGAGGCCCCTCGTCATCTGCGGCGGCGGCGTCGTGCGCAGTCGCGCCACCGCAGAGCTCAACGAGTTCGCTAACCGTGCGGATGCGCCGGTCGCCATCACGGTTATGGGTGGCGGTGGCTTCAGGGGCCGAGACCCCCTCACCACGGGCATGATAGGCATGCATGGCTCGCAGGCCTCCAACATGGCCGTCGACAACTGCGACCTGCTCATTGCCTTGGGCTGTCGTTTCTCGGATCGCGTCGCGCTCCAGCCCTCGACCTTCGCGAGTCAGGCCACGATAGTCCAGGTGGACATCGACAGTACCGAGATGGGCAAGAACGTCCGCTGCGACCTCTCGGTCCTTGGGGACGCCAAGCGCGTGCTGGAGCTTGTGAACGAGCGTCTCCCCCAGCAGTCGCACCTGGTGTGGAAGGAGTTCGTGTTCTCGTTTCCCACCGAGACCCAGTACGAGGGGGGCGGAGACCACCTCACGCCCAAGCAGGTCAACAGCACCATCGCCAGGATGTGCCCCAATGACACCATGGTCGCGACCGACGTGGGCCAGCACCAGATGTGGGCCATCCAGCACTTCCACTACGACTACCCAGGCCAGCTCCTTACCTCGGGCGGCTTCGGGGCGATGGGCTTCGGGTTGGGTGCGGCCATAGGAGCGCAGGTGGGCAACCCCGACAAGCGGGTGATCCTCGTGACGGGCGACGGGTCCTTTCGCATGAACTGCAACGAGCTGGCGACCGTCGAGCACTACGGGCTACCCATCATCACCATCGTCTACGACAACACGGTCCTCGGCATGGTGCACCAGTGGCAGACGCTCATCTATGACCAGCGCTACTCCCAGACCACGCTCGACCGCGGTCCCGACTGGGTGAAGCTCGCAGACGCCTACGGCCTCAAGGGCAGGCGCGTGAGCACCGAGGTTGAGCTCGAGGATGCGCTGGGCGAGGCACTCGGCTGTGGGCGCGGCTACGTGATCGACGCGGTGCTCGACCCCGACGAGATGGTCAGGCCGATGGTTCCCGCCGGACAGCACATCACCAGCTTCTTGGCCATCTAGCGGGGCCACGTACGGGTTGCCGCCTCGCTCGCAAGGGAGCTCAACCAACGGGAAGAGAGATGTCGATGCTGGCACTGGACAGGATCTATCACGCGGCGTACGTCCTCAAGGGGGTGGCGCGCAAAACCGACCTGATAGCGGCCCCCCACCTCGTGTCGGGTATGGAGGACCTCTACCTCAAGACCGAGAACCTGCAGGTGACGGGATCGTTCAAGCTGCGTGGTGCCTCCTATAAGATAAGCCAGCTGCCCAAGGGGGACCTGGAGCGGGGCATCATCGCCTGCAGTGCCGGCAACCATGCCCAGGGCGTGGCGCTGGCGGCGACCCACATGGGTGTGCGCAGCATCGTCTGCATGCCCGACGGGGCGCCCATCATGAAGGTCGAGAGCACCCGCAGGCTCGGCGCCGAGGTGCGTCTCGTCAAGGGTAGCTACGATGATGCCCACGACGAGGCGGTGCGCCTCCAGGAAAAGACGGGCGCCACCCTCATCCACCCCTATGACGACGAGGACGTGATCTGCGGCCAGGGCACCATCGGCCTGGAGATCATGGACCAGCTCGAGGGCATCGACGCGGTGGTCGTGCCCGTTGGCGGAGGCGGCCTCATCTCGGGCGTCGCCTGTGCCGTCAAGAGCCTCAAGCCCTCCTGCCAGGTCTTTGGCGTGCAGGCGGCCGGTGCGTCGGCCATGGCCGAGTCGTTTCACAGGGGCGACTGGTACGCGTCCGACACGGCGAGCACCTTCGCGGACGGCATCGCCGTCAAGAACCCCGGCGAGATCACCTTCCAGATGGTCAGGAAGTACGTGGATGACATCGTGACTGTCTCGGATGACGAGATCGCGGCGGCCATCCTGAACCTCATGGAGCGCCAGAAGGTCGTCGCCGAGGGGGCGGGTGCCGTCCCGGTCGCGGCGGCCATGTTCGACAAGCTGCCGCTCGCGGGAAAGCGCGTCGTCTGCGTCGTGAGTGGGGGCAACATCGACGTCAACATCCTCTCGCGCGTCATCAACCGGGGCCTTGCGATGAGCGGGCGCAAGGTGACGATGGAGATCAGGCTCACGGACAAGCCAGGCCAGCTCCAGCAGGTGAGCACCATCATTGCCGAGCTCGGCGCCAACGTGGTCTCGGTCGACTACGACCTTTCCGACCCCGACCTGCCGATCTCAAGTTGTACCCTGCGCGTGGGCATGGAGACTCGCGACCAGGCACAGATAGACCAGATCCGGGCAAAGCTCGTCGGAGAGGGCTTCGCGCTCGTGGGCTAGCCCGGCGTGCGCCCGTGCGCGCGATGGCGTGGTGGTACGGGCGCATCAGGAAAGGATGGCGACTCTCGCCAGAAGGAGAAGGACATGAGGAGCGATTCTATCAAGTTTGGACCCGAGGCGGCGGCGCACCGCTCCCTCTACAACGCGCTCGGTTGGACCGACGAGGAGATCTCGCGCCCGCTCGTGGGCATCGTGAGCTCCTTCAATGAGGTCGTGCCCGGCCACATCAACATCGATAAGATAACCGATGCCGTCAAGATGGGCATCGCCATGGCCGGTGGCATGCCCGTGGTCTTTCCCGCCATCGCCGTTTGCGACGGCATCGCTATGGGCCACACCGGCATGAGGTATTCGCTCGTGACCCGTGACCTCATCGCCGACTCCACCGAGTGCATGGCGCTCGCGCATGGCTTTGACGCGCTGGTCATGATCCCCAACTGCGACAAGAACGTGCCCGGCCTGCTCATGGCCGCCGCCCGCCTTAACCTGCCCACGACCTTCGTCTCGGGAGGTCCGATGCTTGCCGGCCACATCGACGGGCACAAGACGAGCCTCTCGTCCATGTTCGAGGCCATGGGCGCCTACACGGCCGGCAAGATAGACGAGGCCAAGCTCCACGAGTTCGAGCGAAACGTCTGTCCCAGCTGCGGCTCCTGCTCGGGCATGTATACCGCCAATTCCATGAACTGCCTGACCGAGGTCATCGGCATGGGCCTTCCCGGCAACGGGACCGTGCCGGCCGTGTACTCCCGCCGCCTGCAGCTCGCCAAGCACGCCGGCATGGCCGTCATGGACATGCTCGAGCGGGGCATCACCGCCCGTGACATCATGTGCCCAGAGGCCTTCCGAAATGCCCTTACCGTGGACATGGCGCTCGGCTGCTCCACCAACACGATGCTTCACCTGCCGGCCATCGCGCGCGAGTGTGGCATCGAGCTGGACCTGGCCGCCGCAAACGCCATGAGCGAGAGGACCCCCAACCTCTGCCACCTGGCGCCTGCCGGCCCCACCTACATGGAGGACCTCGACGGGGCGGGGGGCGTCCCCGCCGTCATGGCCGAGCTCAACAAGGCGGGTCTCATCAACCGCGAGTGCATGACCGTCACGGGCAGGACCGTGGGCGAGAACATCGCCGGCGCCCGCGTCAGCGACAGCTCCGTCATCCGTCCCATCGACGATCCCTTCTCGCCGACGGGGGGCATTGCGGTGCTGCGCGGCAACCTTGCCCCCGAGGGATCGGTCGTCAAGCGTTCCGCCGTGGCCCCGCAGATGCTCGTCCACGAGGGTCCCGCCCGCGTCTTCGAGAGCGAGGAGGATGCCCAGAGCGCCATCAACGCGGGTCAGATCAGGCCTGGCGACGTCGTCGTGATCCGCTACGAGGGCCCCAAGGGCGGCCCCGGCATGCGCGAGATGCTCAATCCCACCTCCGCCATCCAGGGCATGGGCCTTGGCGAGAGCGTCGCGCTCATAACCGACGGGCGCTTCTCGGGGGCGACGCGTGGTGCCTGCATTGGCCACGTTTCGCCCGAGGCCGCCTCGGGCGGTGTCATCGGCGTTGTCGAGGAGGGTGACCTCATATCCATCGACATCCCGGCCTGCACGCTGGAGCTCAAGGTTCCCGACGACGAGCTCAGGCGCCGCTTGGCCGCCTTCACGCCCAAGTCCAAGGTCCTCTCGGGCTATCTGAAACGCTACGCGTCTTTAGTGTCGTCCGGAGCGACCGGCGCGGTCCTAAACTAAGGCATCGGAGGCGGACGTGACATGGTGGAGGGGCAGTCGCACGAGAAGGGCACAAGATCCATGGCGGGGCTCGCGCGGCCAGGCAGCCTGGCCCGTTCGGGCCACTCAGGCTGCTTGAGTCAGCAGGAGGCCTCTGAGCTCTCCTGGAGGCTCTCTGCGCTCGCCGTGTTTCGCAGGCTTCTGGCTGACCCCGTGCTCGCGGGCGTTCGCGCGTGCATCGATGCCGTGGCATCTGCGGACGACTGGGAAGCGCGCGTCGCACGCTATGCGGATACGCTGCACAGACTCTATGAGTCGGGCGAGGCGTCCCTTGGCTCCTATGTGCGGAATGTCACGCTCGCAGACGAGAATGCCTACCTCAGGTTTCTTGGTGCGGGAAAGGTGATCGCTCCCAGCCTCAAAGCGGCACTTGAGGCGGAGCTTTTGACCCTGAACGCCGTGGCGGCGCTTGTGCCCCAGGACCTGCTCGGCGAGCTGCCTGATGGCGTTGACCTCGCGTCGCTGCCGCGCTTCGAGACAACGCGGATCGATCTGCCCGCCGCCTACGCCGAACGCGTGGCCGGCCTCTGGCGACATGGCTATGGGATCTACGCTCGCTACCACGTGTTCGACGTGGACGAGGAAGGGGCCATCGCACCGGTGCGCTTCCCGGACCCCATACGCCTCTCTGACCTCGTTGACTACGAGCGTGAGCGTGCGCAGATCTGGGACAACAGCGTGGCTCTCCTCGACGGCAGGCCTGCGGCGAACATGCTGCTCACGGGTGACGCCGGCACCGGCAAGAGCTCCACGGTCAAGGCGGTCGTGAACGAGCTCGCGCCTAGGGGCCTGCGCATCCTGGAGGTCCGCAAAAGGCAGCTGCAGGCCATCCCGCAGATCCTCGAGGAGCTCACGCACAACCCTCTCAAGTTCATCATCTTCATCGATGACCTCTCGTTTTCGTGTGAGGATGACAACTTTGCCGCCCTCAAGGCGATCCTCGAGGGCTCCGTCTCGGCCAAGAGCGACAACGTGGTGATCTATGCCACGAGTAACCGCCGCCACCTTGTCAGGGAGTCGTTCTCGGAGCGCGAGGGAGACGATGTGCACCTTAACGACACGATGCAGGAGATCGTCTCGCTCAGCGACCGCTTTGGCATCCACGTCTCGTTCACGAAGCCTGACAAGGCAACCTACCTGGACATCGTGCGTAAGCTCGCGTCGGATGCGCAGCTTGGGATGGATCCCGCAGAGCTTGAGCTGCAGGCCGAGCGCTTTGCCCTGCGCAGGGGAGGCCGCTCGGCCCGAGGCGCCCGGCAGTTCGTGGACGGCCTACTTTCACGCGTGCCCGCGCACGCTGCGGCGCAATCACCCATATCGCGAACTCGACAATCGAAGGAGGAGACATGACACGTCCCATGACCATGGCAGAGAAGATCCTGGCAGACCACGCAGGCCTCGATGAGGTGGTGCCCGGTCAGCTCATCGAGTGTAAGCTCGACGGTGTCCTTGCCAACGACATTACCGCGCCCATCGCCATCAAGACCGTGCGCGACATCGGCGCGGGCGTGTGGGACAAGGACAAGATCTTTCTGGTTCCGGACCACTACGCGCCCAACAAGGACATCAAGAGCGCTGAGCAGACCAAGGTCACGCGCGACTTCGCACATGAGATGGGCATCACCCACTACTTCGAGCAGGGCTGCATGGGCATCGAGCACGCCCTTTTGCCCGAGCTGGGCATCGTGGTGTCGGGTGACCTCGTGATAGGTGCCGACTCCCACACCTGCACCTACGGTGGCATCGGCGCCTTCTCCACGGGTGTCGGCTCCACGGACGCGGGCGTGGGCATGGCGACGGGCCGTGCCTGGTTCAAGGTGCCCGAGACCATCCTCTTTGACATCGAGGGCGAGCTTCCCGAGGGCGCCTGTGCCAAGGACATCATCCTCTTTGTGATCGGGCAGATAGGTGTCGACGGGGCGCTCTACTGTGCCATGGAGTTCGCGGGGTCTACGATCAGTGGCCTCTCCATAGAGGGGCGCCTGACCATTGCCAACATGGCCATCGAGGCAGGTGGCAAGGCAGGCCTCTTTGAGGTGGACGACAAGTGCCGTGTCTATGTGGAGCGGCACGCCGAGCATCCCCTGCGCGAGTACCACTCCGACGCGGATGCCAGCTACGGAAGGGTCATGCACATCGATGCGGCGGATATCGTGCCCATGGTCTCGTGGCCGCACCTACCGAGCAATACCCATCCCGTGACCGAGAGCCGCCACATCGCGATAGACCAGTCGGTGATCGGCTCCTGCACGAACGGGCGCATCGAGGACATGCGCTTGGCTGCAGACGTACTGCGAGGACGTACCGTCGACCCCAGGGTGCGCTGCATCGTGATCCCCGCGACGCAGGGTGTGTGGCTGCAGTGCGTGCACGAGGGCCTTATGGACGTGTTCATTGACGCGCACTGCGTGGTCTCGACACCCACTTGCGGACCCTGCCTGGGCGGCTACATGGGGATCCTCGCCGCCGGGGAGCGTTGCGTGAGTTCCACGAACCGAAACTTCGTGGGTCGGATGGGGGACCCGACCTCCGAGGTATACCTGACCTCGCCGGCCGTTGCCGCCGCGTCCGCCGTTGCAGGCCACATTGCCCTGCCGTCAGACCTGAGCTAGTATAATATCCACGAAGTAATTGGGCTCTTGGGGGGTTATTGCGGGTTGACGCCTCGGCGAATCGCGTCGCAACAGCGTGCACAAGCGCCCCACTCTGCACCCGGCGACTCACGTAAAGACGCGCTCTGGGGGTGTCACTCTCACGGAAAGGCGCATTCTGGGCGGGCGACGTCACGGAAAAGCGCATTTTGCGTGTGGGCCTCACCAAAGGGCGCATTCTGCATGCGGGCGGTGGTTGCGCCGAGAGGCCATTTTCGCCGATCTGTGTACACTCCTGCGTCCCCGCGCCTGCCCACAGCGTCGCAACAGTGTACACAAATGCCCCGAAACGGCTCCGAGAGGTTATTTTCGCCGATCTGTGTACACTCCTGCATACCCACGGCCGCTCGCGCGACCGGGCGGGGCCATGGGTCCCACGACATCGACGGCCCCATGGCCCCCGTGATGCCAGAGCGCTCGAACCTGAGGTCCATGCCACCGGGGCGGTGACGCAACCACCCACCCACACGAACTCACGAAGCCTCAGTAATTGGATAGCACATGTGGCACGCTCCCGTTGACGGAGGGTGGGAGCGAGAGGCATGGGCGAACAGGATCGAGGACGACGGTCGTGCTGGGTGCGAGGGGCAGGGAGAGGCCTGGACGGCTGGCCCGCATGCGCACGGCTCAGGTCCAGGCCGCCGCCAGGGCCCAGATCCCGCTGCCGCGCGACTCCGGTGAGACGCCGACTCTTGTCGCCGAGAAGGTCGGGCGCGCGGTCAATGGCGTGCGCCTGTGCGCGGCGAGGCACCTCGGGGACGGCGTCGAGCATCCCCTGTCGGACGGTGCCCGCAGCGGCAGGCCGAGGAGCTCGACGAGCCCCGACTACGGCCCGTTTGCCTTTTCGCGAGCCCTTACTCCGACCCCATCAAGCGTAAAGCGTTCTGAGCCAATGGGTCTCCCTGTCCTGCGGCCAGCTCGTACCAATGGCGAGCCATTGGAATGTTCTTCTCAATACTCCAACCGAATTCATACATGTCACCGAGCTGTCGCTGAGCCCCCGCCTCGCCTTGCTCGGCCGCGAGTCGAAACAGGCGGAAGGCCTCGGCGTAGTCTTGTTCCACGCCGTGACCTTTCTCGTACATCATGCCCAGCCTGTACTGCGCCCAAGGCTTGCCCTGCTCGGCCGCGAGCCGGTACCAGCGGCAGGCCTCGACGTCGTCCTGCGTGACCCCGCGACCCTTCTCGTACATGAAGCCGAGCCAGCTTTGCGCAGAGCTCTGCGCCCAAGACTCGCCCCGCTCGGCCGCGAGCTGGAACCAGCGGCAGGCCTCGACGTCGTCCTGCTTCACGCCATGGCCCCGCATGTACATGAACGCAAGCCAGTACTGCGCTTTTGCCTCACCCTGTTCGGCCGCGAGCCGGTACCAGTGGCTGGCCTCGGCGTCGTTCTGCTCCACACCATGGCCGCTCATGTACATGAACGCAATCCTGTACTGCGCCCAGGCATAGCCCTGTTCGGCCGCGAGCCGGTACCAGCGGCAGGCCTCGGCGTCCATTTGCTCTATCCCGTGTCCCCCTGCGGACATAAGCCTTACAAAACTTCGCACCCCCGCCTCGCCCTGATCAGCCGCGAGCCGGAACAGGCGGAGGGCCTCGGCGTAGTCTTGTTCCACGCCGCGGCCTTTCTCGTACATCATGCCCAGCCTGTACTGCGCCCAAGGCTCGCCCTGCTCGGCCGCGAGCCGGTACCAGCGGCAGGCCTCAACGTCGTCCTGCGTGACCCCGCGACCTTTCTCATACATGAAGCCGAGCCAGCTTTGCGCATCCGCCTCGCCCTGCTCGGCCGCGAGCCGGTACCAGCGGCAGGCCTCGGCGTCGTCCTGCGTGACCCCGTAACCCTCCTTGTACATGGTACCCAGCCTGTACTGCGCCCAAGGCTCGCCCTGCTCGGCCGCGAGCCGGAACCAGCGGCAGGCCTCGACATTGCTCTGTGTGACCCCGTGACCTAATGAGTACATGAGGCCGAGCCAGCTTTGTGCATCCGCCTCGCCTTGCTCGGCTGCAAGTCGGAATAGGCGGAGGGCCTCGGCGTAGTCCCCCTTCTTGTGCGCACGACTTCCCTCTCGGACGACACTCATGGCCTCGCCAGAGGACCGCCCCTCAGTGGAGGCGCTATCCTTCGGGGGGTTCTCAGCAAGCTTTTGATCCACGACAGTCCTCTCTGTTGGTCCGGCGCTGATATATCGTCCGACACTAACATACCTGTGTCCATCATGCTCCCAAGGCGAGAGGGATGCGCCACGCATCCTATTGTACGTCAGGATGACCAGGCCATCTCCTTGGCGCCAAGCTCATCTGGATGCTGAGTGCCCCGATCAGGTCCTTCCGTGCGTGGGCACGTCTCGACTTTACAGTCGAAAGCAGAGTCGTCATCTCAGCGCCCACAGGATGTAGGTGGATGCCCTGGGCAGCTCAGGTTGAGGGTTACAACACTCCTCCCGACGGGCTCGATATGTCCTGTCTGGGGACGTGCGAATGTGACAAACATATGTACTCATGAAATAGTTAAAACAGATGTTCTCTCTTATGAGATAATGTTCTCACAGAGGAGAGGCTACGACGGGAGGGTCGCATGAAGGGGACGCAACGGGACGTGGATAGGCTGAGGCCCATAGACGATCCGATGTTTCGGGTGATGGCGCTGAGCAAGGCCTTCTGCGAGGAGGTGCTGAGGGTGCTGCTCGAGGACAAGGGACTTAAAGTGGTGAAGAGCACCCCGCAGGCCGCCGTCACGAACCTGCGGGGACGCTCGGTGGTGCTCGACGCCCTCTGTGAGCTCTCCGACGGCAGGCTCGTGAACGTGGAGGTGCAGCGCTCGGAGTACGAGGATCACCAGAGGCGGGTGCGCTACTACGCCTCCCTGGTGACGGCCGACAGGACGCCGCCGGGAGGGCGCTTCAGGGACGTTCCGGACGTCTGCGTGGTGCTCGTTGGCGAGTTCGACCCCTTTGGGGCTGCTCGTTCGCTGTATCATGTGGACAGGGTCGTGAGGGAGACCGGCAGGATCGCCGAGAACGGTCTTTGCGAGGTCTACGTGAACGCCTTGGCGAGGGACGGCAGCGACGTTGCCGCGCTCATGGAGGTGTTCACGAAGGCAGAGGCATACGACGAGACGCGCTTTCCGGCCACGTCTAGGGAGAAGCGCAGGCTCAGGTACACGGAGGAGGGGCGAGGGACGATGAGCAGGGTGGTTGAGGAGATCCGAGCTGAGAGCAAAGCCGAGGGCAGGCTTGAGGGCAGGGCCGAGGGGAGGGCCGAGACGCTCGACAAGCTCGTGCGCGACGGCCTCGTGGACGTGCGCGCCGCAGCGGCGTCGCTGGGGCTCGACCCCGAAGAGGTCGAGCGCATGCTCGCGTAGTATAATATCCACTAAGTAATTGGATTGTAAGTGCGGTATGCTCCCGTTGACGGAGGGTGGGAGCGAGAGGCACGAACGAACAGGATCGAAGACGACGGTCGTGCTGGGTGCAAGTGACAGGGAGAGGCCCGGGTGGCTGGCCCGCATGTGTACGGCTCAGGTCCAGGCCGCCGCCAGGGTCCAGATCCCGCTGCTATGCGACTCCGGCGAGACGCCGGCCCCCGTCGCCCCGTGCCCTCGTGGTGGACCTCGCGGGCCAGCGGCCCGTCGACCTGGGCTACGCCGTCGAGCTCAGGGCGAGCGACCTGCCCTGGGCCCACGCCGGGAAGACGGCGGAGGCCGCAGGCCACCCGAGGCTCGCGATGGTTGCGACCGGCAGCGCGCGACATCCTGACGGACGTCCAGACCGAGCTCCACAAGATGGCCCACTGCCGCGCGCGTCGCGACCCCAACTTCGAGGCCAAGACGCGCGACGCGCCGCTGCCCCGCGAGCAGCTGTCCTTCCGCGAAGACGAGGTGCTACCTGGCCACCGTCTCGGACCGCCTCGGGCTCGTGTCCGCGCCCAGGCACGGCTCCTGGCCGGACCTGGGCGAGGGCGTCTTCTCGAAGATGATTCGCCAGATGCCGTGCGGCATCCGGGTGTCCAGCAAGGACGAGCCCGAGGAGAGGATCCTGCGCCACCACAGGGAGGCGGACGTCGAGCCGGTCGTCCACAGGTGGAAGTGGAACCTGTCAGACATGGATCCGACGACCGAGGGGCTCGTCGTGGACACCCTCCTTTCGGATGGGGCAGACAGGGCACGTTAGTTGTTGGACGCTTTACGAGGCGTGGGACTGACCGTACCCCTGCGGGTCCGATAGCCCTTGGTGCGGCCACAGCATGGACAGGCCCTGTGTTACGTTTTCGGTCCCGCCTGGGGTCACCGCCTGCACGTTTTCAAAACCACTCTACAATAGCTCCTGTCTAGGAGTTTGTGGGGCGTATCGAAAGGGGAAGACCAATGAAGTTCGAGGGAACCGCGTTTCGCTATGGACGTGACATCGACACGGATGTGATCATCCCCGCACGCTACCTCAACACCTCCGACCCGGCCGAGCTCGCGAGGCACTGCCTGGAGGACCTGGACACGAGCTTCGTGGATCGCGTGAGGCCGGGGGACATCATCGTTGCGGAGGAGAACTTTGGTTGCGGCTCCTCCCGCGAGCATGCGCCGGTGGCCATCAAGGCGGCTGGCGTGAGTGTGGTCGTGGCCAAGAGCTTTGCGCGCATCTTCTATCGCAACGCCATTAACATAGGCCTTCCTATCCTGGAGTGCCCGGAGGCGGTCGATGCCGTGCGTGACGGTGACGTTATCTCTGTGGACGCCGATACGGGCGCCGTTGCGGACAAGACCACGGGCGAGTGTTTCTCGGCGCAGCCTTTCCCCCCCTTCATCCAGGAGATCATCAACGAAGGTGGGCTCGTGAATCGCGCCAAGCGGCAGGTGGCCGAGCGGAGACAGGATAAGCGGTAGGTCCGAGCGGGGACAGGCGGGGCCAAAAAGGCCCACATTGGGGCAAGGAGGCCCAGACCATGGCAGTTACCAGCTATAAGATTTGCACCCTTCCGGGAGACGGCATAGGACCAGAGATCATGGGTGAGGCCAAACGCCTGCTCACTGCCATCGGCGAGGCCTATGACGTCAACTTTAACTGCGACGATCAGCTTATCGGCGGCTGTGCCATCGACGCGACGAGTGCTGCAGGGGCCAAGGTTAGCGCCCTTCCGCCAGAGACGCTCGAGGCGGCGCGGGAGGCAGACGCCGTGCTGCTCGCCGCTGTGGGCGGACCAAGGTGGGACGATCCGACGCCAGGTGCCGTCCGTCCGGAGCAGGGGTTACTCGCCATCCGCAAGAACCTGGGACTCTATCTCAATTTACGCCCCGTCCGCGTCTTCGAGGCGCTGCGCGACGCATCACCCCTGCGCCCCGAGCGTCTCGACGACGTAGACCTGCTCATCGTCCGCGAGCTCACGGGCGGCCTCTACTTTGGCACGCACGAGCGCCGGCAGGGCGTCGAGGGCGCGGGCGTTGGTGGCTCTGTCGGCGATATTGCTATCGACACCATGGAGTACCGCGAGTACGAGGTAGAGCGTGTTCTGCGCTGGGCCTACGAGGCGGCAGGTCGCCGTAACAGAGTCGTAACCTCGGTCGACAAGGCGAACGTCCTCGAGACCTCCCGTCTCTGGCGTGAGGTCAACCATCGTATGAACGCAGAGTTCGAGGGTGTCGAGGGCGAGGATATGCTCGTCGACAACTGTGCCATGCAGCTCGTGGTAAACCCTGCCCAGTTCGACGTCCTCGTGACCGAGAACACCTTTGGCGACATCCTTTCCGACGAGGCCTCCATGCTCACGGGTTCGCTCGGTATGCTGGCAAGCGCCTCTCTGGGTGACGGTACGGCGCTCTACGAGCCGAGCCACGGGTCTGCCCCGGACATCGCGGGCAAGGGTATCGCAAACCCCATTGCGCAGATACTTTCCGTCGAGCTCATGTTGCGCTATAGCTTCCAGATGGATGCTGCCGCCGATGCCGTCGCGGCCGCTGTCGAGGACGTGCTGGCGGCCGGCTGGCGCACCCACGATCTCGCCGACGAGGCGACCGATGCCGCCCACAGGCTCGGTACCGCAGCCATGGGTGACAAGATCATCGAGGCCTTTAGGCTACATGCGGGATAGCCTGCCGCGCACGCCCGCGCAGACACCCCAAGCGTGCACTCGACGCCACCGAGTGTACGACGCGTGTGCCACTCGACGCCACCGAGTGGCATGAAATCTGTCGCTAACTGCGCGTTTTCCGACAGTCGTGCACTCGACGCCACCGGGTGCACAACGCGCTGCGGATGTCCGGTGTCACAAGTGAGGGTGCGCTGAACCAGCCTCGTTGAACTGTCTCATCCATAGCCCAACCATGGCGTAGTCCATCAGAGAGATGAGGGTGTAGACAATGGCCACGGGCAGACAGAACATCAAGAACAGGAAGATTCTGAAGACCATGTTGGAGATCCCAAGCGAGAGGAGAATCATGGCAGCCGCCACCTGGGAGAGGGCTATGAAAACGATGTTGCCGATAAACATGGCGATCATGGTCATGCCCGAGATATTGAGGTAACCGTTAAGGTCACGACCGATCATCCCAAGGATGTGGCCCGCTTGATAGCCTGCGGCGGGATTTCGGCAGATAGCCGCCCGAAGGCTGGCTATGACCATGAAGTTCACATAGAGGGAGACCACAGCAAGGACGGGCATGAAGGTGGAAGACCTCGCGCTCAGTATGATGAACGCTGCCCAGAAGTGGAAAAGAGAGTTGATAATACCAAGTGCATCGATATTTGGGCTGAACGACGCATCGCTTACCGTCCTCAGGACGAGGTAAAGAAACGACCCGAGTATAACGCACCAGCTAAGAGTTGCCGCAACGGTATGGCATCCGCTCCTGAAACACCGGACGATGTCAATGTTTTTTCGTTCTGGAGGCCCTTCGATCCCTTGAGCGATGAGGAGGGCCCACTCCGTCTCATATCCGATAATCCAGATCCATCCCACGACGGGAAGGAGCATACAGACAGACAGCATCAGGATAGTTGTGATCCAGTCCTTATCCTTGGTGAGCTGGGCCCAAGCGTGAGAGAGGTACTTTGTTTCTTGCATGGCTCGGAGGCTCCTCTCTTCTCGGCAGTTGACTGGTAGCGTCGAACACATTGACGTAAGGGGTTCTTCTGAAAAGGATTGGATCCGGCTCAGAATCTGTGAACTATTCTGTCATCTTATGTTGTCTTTGGCCCGTCCGCAAGCTCCAGGCTGCGTCATCTGAAGCAGCTGCTGAGCGCAGACCTGTATACAGCAGGGCAGGTGGCGTACGGCAGGACAGGTGATTTACAGTAGAATATGTGGTAGGGAAGCCTCTGGCCTGTGAACGTGAGGTGCTTCGATATGGAGAGGGACGCGAACAAGACGGGCTCGCACAAGACGGGCTCGCACAAGACGGTGACCACCATCGTCTTGGTTATCGTCGTGCTTTTGGTCGTCCATTTTGGCAGGACGTTGAAGGCGTACTACGACGGACCGAGTGTGGAGGAGGCGCTTAACTCCCCATTTGTGCGGTTCGAGAGAGAACACGACAATACGACGTACGCCTTCCTCTATCAGGACGTCGACAAGTTTGGCCAGACTCGCTACTACTTCCGCCATACGGATGGCTGTACGGAGTGTATGATCCTCACGTGTAAGTTCCGCTGGTTTGACCATGTTGAGGGTCTTGACTTTCGTCCCGCTGGCTGGGATTATGTCTACACCTGTTACGTGCCCGAGGATATTACTACGGGTATTACTACTACTGATGGGTAATTACCAATCCGTATCACGAGGCCTTATGATGTGGTTTCACTCGCCGTGAAAGTCCTCCCTGGAGGCTACTGCCGTTTCTTCCGGTCCAAACCAAGCCACGTCTTGTGCTTCCTGCGTACAACGTTCACAATCAGGAGGCGCCCTGTCTCTCGCGTCGGCATGGCCGGTCGCATCGGTCCGACGCGTCGTCTGCGGAGGTCATATGGAAGTGGAAGTCATCAAGTTGCTCGGCATCGTCATTGTGGTCGTGGGGTTTGCCCTCAAGTGGGACTCCATCCTCACCATCATGCTCGCTGCCGTCGTGACGGCGATCATTGCCGGCATGGATCCCGTGGTCTTTCTCCAGACGCTGGGAAAGGGCTTCGTGTCAAACCGAAACATGCTCATCAGCGTCGTCATATTCCTGCTGACGGGAACGCTTGAGAGAAATGGCCTCAAGAGCGCCGCGAGGGCCCTCATGGGTCGCATCAAGAGGGCGTCGGCAGGCCTGATCCTTGGCGCCTACGGGGTCTTTCGCGTCATTTTTGCCGCGTTCAACGTGGGCTTTGGTGGCGTCGCCGGTTTTGTGAAGCCCGTCGTCATGCCCATGGCCGAGGCTGCTGACGAGACGGGGGGCCACAGGATGTCAGAGAGCCATCGGGAGGCACTCAAGGGCATGGCCGCAGGCATGGAGAACATTGCCTGGTTCTTTGGCCAGGTGCTCTTCGTGGGTACCTCTGGCATGCTCTTGGTCCAAAGCACGATGGCCGACCTTGGCTATGCGGTCGAGCTGCCAAGGCTTGCCGCCATCCAAATCCCCGTGGCGATCGTCGCCGTCGCCGTGACCACCGTGTACTACCTCATCCTCGATAAGCGGCTCATGGGTCGTGACGAGCGGGAGCTCGCGCAGGAGCTGGCCGCCCAGGGTGGCGACGAGGTCTCTGGTAGGCCCAGCTCCCAGGCATCTGGGAAGGAGGTGGGCTAGATGAATCCCATCCAGTTCTTCCAGAACGCAGACGTGACGCTCTCCAACAAGCTGCTTGAGCTTGTCTACGTCATTATCGGCCTCGTGTGCGTCTATGCAGGCCTGTGCAACCTCAGGGATGACAGTAACGAGAAGCGGGTTGGCACCTGTGTCTTCTGGTCCGTCTTAGGCCTGCTCTTTATCATTGGTCCTTGGGTGCCCAGCGAGGTTGCCGGCGCCCTCGTGGTCGTCATGGTGCTCCCGCCCATATTCAGGCAGGTGGGTGCTGGCATCGACAGACTCAAGCCGAGTGAGAAGGAGATGGGCGAGGGTTATGGGGAGCTGGGCTTTAGGATCTTCATACCCGCATTTGCGATAGGTGCCTTCTCCCTCGTCTTCGCGTTTCTCACCAAGATCAGCTCGCTCGTCGGCATCACCGTGGGCGTCTTTGTCGGCATGGCTACCCTTGTCGCCATGCGTCCCAAGAAGAACGGCGCACGCGTCTTTCTTGAGGACTCGCGTCGCATGCTCGACATCGTCGGCCCTCTCATCATGCTGCCGACGCTTCTGGCCATCCTTGGCGCGACGTTTACCGCAGCCGGTGTCGGTAACGTCATCTCGCACATCGTCGGGGCCGTTATCCCGCAGGGTAACCTCGTCGTGGGTATTGTCGTCTACTGCCTTGGGATGGCGCTCTTCACGATGATCATGGGCAACGCCTTCGCGGCCATCACGGTCATGACCGTGGGCATTGGAGCGCCGTTCGTACTCTCGCTGGGAGCGGATCCTGCGATCGTGGGGTCGTTGGCCCTGACTTGTGGCTACTGCGGAACCCTCATGACTCCCATGGCGGCGAACTTCAATATCGTCCCTGTGGCCATCCTCGAGATGAGAGACGAGTATGGCGTCATCAAGAGGCAGATTGTTCCTGCCCTCATCATGCTGGTGTTCCAGATCTGCCTCATGGTCGTGCTTGTGGCCGTGCTGTGAGCGTGGCCTTGTGGATTGACGATGCCGTCGCGAGAGCTGGCGGCAATGATGGGAGGATGCGATGAGTGCAAGGATGTTGGTGACGGGCTTTCAGCCCTTTGGTGGAGCGACCATGAATCCCGCGTGGGAGGCCGTGCGGCGACTTCCCGACACCATCGGTGGTGCTGAGGTGGTCAAGGTGGAGATCCCCGTGGTCTTTGGGCGCGCCTCGGCGGCGGTCGATGCCGCCATAGAGGCTAACAGACCCGATATCGTGCTTTGCGTTGGTCAGGCCGGCGGGCGTTGCAAGATCACGCCTGAGTTTGTGGGCATCAACTACATCGATGCGCGCATCCCTGACAACGAGGGTAACCAACCGCTCGCCAAGAGGGTCGTGGAGGATGGCCCCGACGCCTATTTCTCAACCCTGCCGGTCCGCGCCATGGCGCAGGCCATGAACGATGCCGGCGTGCCTGCGGCCGTCTCGTTCACGGCCGGGACCTACGTCTGCAACGACGTCATGTATGCCCTCCTGCATTCGCTCGCGACCAGGTTTCCAGGTACCCGAGGTGCCTTTTTGCACGTCCCCTATGCAACTGAGCAGGCGACGCAGCTTCCCGCAGACACGCCGAGCATGCCCATCGAGACCATGGCCAAGGGCCTTGAGGTCGCCCTCGCTGCGGCGCTCGAGCATATGGAGGACGTGGCGCTGAGCGTGGGCACGACGCACTGAGTCCGCCGACGGTGCGCGTTGGCTGTCTCGTACCACCTCACCGAAAGACGCACTCTGGCTGTGTCGGTTCCGGAAAAGCGCATTCTGCCCCGACAGCCTCACGCAAAGGCGCATTCTGGCGGTTCCGAAGGTCCCAGAATGCGCCTTTGCGTGAGGACTCCACACAGAACAGAATGCGGTTTTCGCAGTGTCTTGCACTTTGCGATGTCTTAGAACATCTGTCCTATAAATATGAGTATATTGGGGTATGCTAGGAACGTACGAAGTGGCTTTGAGCAAGGAGGAGCGAACATGTTTAAGAAGACGAGTGACAAGCGGGTGGCGGCGTTCTTTGCTGAGGGACTTGAGGAGTGCGAGGGCCTTGTGGTCTGCGACCTGCTCTATCGCGCAGGTATCCGGACCGATAAAGTCTCCATCTCGGACAATCTGGCCGTCACGTCGAGCCATGAGGTCACCATCGTGTGCGACCGCACGATACATGACGACGATTTCTCGTTTGATGACTACGACCTGCTGTTCCTTCCAGGTGGTATGCCTGGCTCCAACAACCTGCGTGCCTGCGAGATGCTCTGCAACGCGCTGAGGTCGTTCGCTTCGGCGGGTAAGGACGTCGCGGCGGTGTGCGCCGCACCCTACATCCTGGCCGAGCTGGGGCTGCTCAAAGACAGGAGAGCCACGAGTAACCCCGGCTTTCAACATGTGCTCACAGAGCATGGGGCCAAGCTGAGCCAAGATCCCGTTGTCGTCGATGGTAACCTGATCACGAGCCAGGGTCTTGGCACCAGCATCGAGCTAGGGCTGACCCTCGTCGGGCGCTATCTGGGCGATGAGGCGGTCGAGTCGACCAAGGGCAAGATCGTCTATATGCGCTAGGCACAAACTGGAAGGGGGAGCCGAGCCTTGGCCGGCGGTGCTGCATCAGGGCAAAAGGTGGCGGCGGGATGCCCAGAGAGGAGCTACCTCGCCATAGACCTCAAGAGCTTCTACGCGAGCGTCGAGTGCGTGGAGCGGGGCCTCGACCCACTTGCGGCGCGGCTCGTGGTCGCGGATCTCACACGCAGCGAGAAGACGATCTGCCTCGCGGTCTCACCGGCGATGAAGGCACTCGGTGTGCGCAACCGCTGTCGCGTGTTCGAGATCCCCAGGGACATCGACCACGTGACGGCCCGACCGCGCATGGCGCTCTACATCGAGCGGTCGGCGGACATCTATGCCGTCTACCTGCGCTACGTGAGTCCTGAGGACATTCACGTCTACTCCATCGACGAGGCCTTTCTGGACGTGACGGGCTACCTCAGGCTCTATGGCTGCACGGCCCGCGAGCTTGGGGAGAGGATCCGCGAAGACGTGGTGAGAACGACGGGCATCCCTGCGGCCTGTGGCCTGGGCACGAACCTCTACCTTGCCAAGATCGCCCTCGACATCACGGCCAAGCATAGCCCCGACTTCTTTGGCGAGCTCGACGAGGGCTCCTATCGCAAGACGCTCTGGAACCACACTCCCATCACGGACTTCTGGCGCGTCGGCGCTGGCACGGCGCGCCGTCTTGCACATATGGGCATCCATACCATGGGGCAGGTCGCGGCCCATCCCAAAGAGCCGCTCTACCAGGCCTTTGGTGTGGACGCAGAGATCCTGATCGACCATGCCTGGGGCGTCGAGCCCGTGACTATAGCCGATATCAAGGCGTACCGCCCGCAGGGCAAAAGCCTGGCGAGCGGCCAGGTCATGTTTCATGACGTGAGCTTTGATGACGGGTTGCTCATCGCCAAGGAGATGGCAGACACGCTCGTGCAGGAGCTTGTCGAGAGGCGTCTGGCGTGCCGTTCGCTGACGCTCATGGTAGGCTACAAGCTCTCGAGCGCACAGAGGCAGGCCCTGAGACAGACGGCGGGTGGGCCAGAGGAGTATGGGGGCCATGTCCGTTGGGGTGAGCTTACCGACGGTGGTACAACAACGCTACCCGAGCCCACATGTGCCCTCTCTGGGATATGGGAGGCGCTCGTTCCGCTCTTCAGGCGCGTGACCAAGAGGGGTCGCCTCATCCATCGGCTTAACCTGAGCTTGGGGGATGTGTGTCCCGAGGGGACGGCAGGCATCCAGGCCAGTCTCTTCAGCAATGAGGCGACGCTCGCTCGCGAGAGGAGCCGCCAGGAGGTCGTAGGTGCCATCAAACGACGGTTTGGTAGGAATTCTCTGCTAAGAGGCATGGATCTTCTGCCTGGAGCTACGGCGCGGGAGCGCAACGCACAGATTGGTGGGCATCGCAGTGGCGTCGAGGGCTAGCGCTACTCCGAGAGACAAGGATATTAGCAGGTACCTTATCGGAGACCTCGAAGAAGACCATGGCAGGGACCTTAGCGAAGGCTGCGGTGAGGGCAGTGCCGTGCGGCGGGGTCCCCACGATGGGGCGGCATCTGGGCCTGATGACTTCTACCTGCGCCATCCTCGTATGGATCTGGGACTTCGAGCCAAGATCTTCATCCCCTTTGAGCCGCTCAGGGGGTTTCGGGAGGCGCTCCGTAAGCGTGAGCGCCAGGCAGGCGCCATCGCGCGCGTTGACCTTCCGCCAGAGCGGCAGGAGCGCATCTCAAGGGTCCTTGCTAAGCTTGTGCCAGGCGACACCGTGAGCGTCACCCATTACATGGGTGATCACTATGGGATGACCCAGGGCCTGGTGGAAGGGCTCTTTGCGAGCGATGAGGAGCTCGTTGTCGCGGGAAGGCGCATTGGCTTTCGTGACATCAGCGCCATCGAGGTTCTGGATGGCTGAGGGCGGGTCGTGCACCCATGCCTCACGCGATGCGAGTGTGCATGCTGCGCTTCTTTTGGGTGGATGTGCCTTCTCTGTATGTGAGCTGCGATAATCGAATGGTAGGGCAATTGGGAAAGTACGTGCAATTTGGAAAGTGTGTGGTCGGTGACGGGAGGAGTCGGCCACAAGCGAGATGGATGGGCAGACAAGTGGTCGTCTCTCGGTGCGGGGACGACGAGAGGGCGGGGGTATGGCTAAGCGTAGGTTTGTGGACAGGCGAGACTATCGTGAAGTCAAGGCGAACGCCCGTGGGTCGTGGCGTTTCTCCCTCATCGGTGCCGCGCTCGTCGTTATCAGCATCGTGCTTGCTGTTCCTGGTGGCAAGCGCATCGACATCCTGACCACGGTCTTCGCCATACTTTTCTTTATCGGCGGCGTAGCTTTGCTCTATGTTGGCTCCTCACTGAGGCGCGATGCCCTCAAGGCGCAGCTCCGTCACGACGAGACCAATGACCCCTGGGCAGACAAGAAAGCGGAGCGCGGATAGCCCAAGGTGTCGTGGCCGTCGCAGCAGGGCGGGTAGGGGCGCGGCGGGCGCGGCGAGACGGGACGCCGGCGGAGCGAACGATGGCCTTTGTTGAGTTCAGGGACGTGTGCAAGACGTACCATATGGGTGACGTTGAGGTTCGTGCCGTCGATGGCATGAGCTTCACCATTGAGCGGGGCGAGCTCGTCGTTATAGTCGGCCCCTCCGGTGCGGGCAAGACCACCGTCCTCAACATGCTTGGCGGCATGGACAGCTGCACGTCCGGCACGATAGAGCTTGACGGCTCGCTCGTGAGCTCCATGGGAGAGCGCGAGCTCACGCAGTATCGCCGCCACGACATAGGCTTCGTCTTTCAGTTCTATAACCTTGTGCAGAACCTCACGGCGCTCGAGAATGTCGAGCTTGCAAGCCAGATCTGCACGGACCCGCTGTCGGCGGCGGAGGTGCTCGTCCAGGTGGGACTTGCCGATCGCATGGACAACTTTCCGGCGCAGCTCTCGGGTGGCGAGCAGCAGCGCGTGGCCATCGCCCGCGCCCTCGCGAAGAATCCCAAGCTCCTGCTTTGTGACGAGCCGACGGGTGCTTTGGACTACCGTACGGGCAAGCAGATCCTTGGGCTTCTGCAGGACAGCTGTCGTGGAGCTGGGCGCACGGTGGCCATCGTGACGCACAACCAGGCGTTTACCCAGATTGCCGACCGCGTCATACACGTGCGCGAGGGGGATGCCAGCTCCGTGGAACTCAATGCTCATCCAGCGGATGCGGCAAGCGTCGAGTGGTGAGAAGATGAACGCCCGGGGCTACATACCTGCGGCGACGCCTACGCCGACAGGGCGTGAGGCGGGTGGCGCAGCGGACTCGCCGCACGGCTCGGCCTTCGCGAAGGGCGTGCTCAGGAGCATCAGGGGGTCTCTCGGCCGCTTTCTTGCGATCATGGGCATTGTGGCCTTGGGTTGTGGCTTCTACGCAGGCCTGCAGATGTGTGGCCCCAACATGCGCCTCGCGGCCGACCGCTACTACGACGAGACCCAGCTCTGGGATCTGCGGGTGGTCTCGACCTTGGGCTTCAAGGACGCCGACGTCAAAAGGATAGCCTCGACGGAGGGGGTGTCTGCAGCCGTGGCCTCGCACACGGTGGACGTGATGGCGCGGCTGGGCAACGAGCAAGTGGCCGTCCGCATCTCGTCGCTGGGCAGCAAGACCGCAACAACGCTCACTGCTGTGGACGCAGGCGGGAGGCCAGGTAGCGGCCCGGTCGTGAACCGCCTCATCCTTAGGGAGGGGCGATGGCCCACGTCGGCCGAGGAGTGCGTCGTCTCTGCAGACGTAAGCGGCGCAAGTGTCAATGATAGGGTAGAGGTCCTCAGCGGCGGTGCCGACCATGATCGTGGTCTCAGGGTTCGCAAGCTCGTCGTCGTGGGCACGGTGAGCTCGTCAAACTACGTCTACACGGGCAACCTTGGCTCCACAAGCCTTGCCTCGGGAAAGATAGAGCAGTGCCTCTTTGTCACCGACGATGCCTTTGGCGAAGACACCCCCTATACCGATGTCTACCTTAAGGTGAGCGGCGCCGATAAGCTCCAGAGCAGCTCAGACGCCTACGAGGAGAAGGTCAGTGAGGTCAAAGGGCGCATGGAGGCGCGCTCGGGCGACCTCTCCCGTGCGCGTCAGGCCGATCTCAAGGCTCAGGCCCAGGTGACGCTCAACGAGAAGGTCAAGGAGTACCAGCGAAAGCGCGACGAGAGCTACTGGCGGCTCGCTGATGCCAAGGACCAGCTCGATGACGCGGAGCAGCGCATTGCGGACGGGCAGGGGAAGCTCGATGAGGGCCAGAGGGAGTACGACGAGGGCCTGGCCACCTACAGGGGAAAGAGGGCCGATGCCGAGAGGCGACTCTCTGACGCCCAGGCGCAAATCGACTCGGGTAGAGGTGAGCTCGACGCGCAGAGAGACAGGCTCGCTGCGGGCGAGCGGGCGTGGAGACAGGGTTATGACCAGCTCTCCTTTCAGCTTGCATCCGCAGGTGTCACGGCCCCTTCCGCCCAGGGCTATGTGGACGTGCTCGATGAGAGGCTGACACAGGCAGAGGCAGCGAAGGCTCAGCTCGCGAGTCTGCAAGGTCAGCTCGCCCAGGCGCGAGAGGCGACCGGCGAGGCCAACAGGAGGAGGGTCAACGAGGGCATCAACGAGCTGAGGCCCAAGATCTCTGAGCTCGAGGACAAGCGCGAGCGCGCGCAAGGTGCCCTCGACGTCCTCAGGGGCAGGCGAGGGGAGGCCCAGGCCCAGCTCAATGACCTTGACGCGAGGATCCGGGATACCCAGGCGAACATAGACCGCTTAGAGGCCGAGCGGGACAAGCTTGGGCCCGCCTTCTCACAGGAGCAGGCACAGAGCTTGGCTGCCGCTAAGGCGGCACTCGGGAAGCTCAAGGACGGCCGCTTGAGCGTACAAGCGGACCTCAGCAAGCTTGATGCTGCCGTAGGTGAGGCCGAGGCGACCGTTAAGACCATCGACGAGGGCCTTGCCACTGCCAGGAGCTCCCTCGCACGGTTGCAGGAGGCCCAGGAACAGATCCAGGAGGCCGAGCAAGGCATCCCCCAGCTTGAGGCCGGCATTGGACAGATCCAGGGGAGGCTTCCCTCCGACGATGACATCGCTGCCCTCACGAGCGCCCGCGACAGCGCACAGAGGCTCGCAGACACCAGGGAGGTCCTCGACGAGGGTGCCTCGCAGCTCTCATCGGCCCAGAAGAGGCTTGACGCCTCTCAGGCAGAGCTCAGGCGTCAGAGAAAGGACGCCGCGCATCAGCTCGCCTCGGCCAAGGGCAGGCTCGAGGCTGCCGCAGGAGAGCTTCGGCACTCGCGCGACCAGCTCGCCGAGGCGCGAGTCCAACACGACGAGGGTCTGGCCAGCTACACGGACAGCAAGGCCGAGGTGGACAAAAGATTCTCCAAGGCGTGGCAGGAAATCCAGGACGCCCAGAGGTCGATAGACGAGATCGCCCTTCCTGATGTCTACACCCTCGATCGCAGCCAGAGCGAGAGTGCGGCCACCTATCAGGCGGACACCAAGCGCATGGACAACATAGCCAACGTCTTTCCGCTCATGTTCTTCCTCGTGGCGGCGCTCGTCGCCCTCACCACGATGACGCGTATGGTGGATGACGAGCGCGTCCAGATAGGCACCTACAAGGCGCTCGGCTACGGCAAGGCCAGGATCGCGGGCAGATACCTGCTGTATGCCCTGGTTGCCGCAGGCGTCGGCGCGACCTTGGGCGTCATCGTCCTCTCCCAGCTGCTGCCTTACATCATCATGTCAGCCTATTCGATCATCTATGCGGTGCCCCCGCTCGACCTTCCGCTTCCCATCGATTGGGGGGTCGCCCTTTCGGCAGCTGGCCTTGGTGTGGGGGTGACGCTGCTTACCACCTGGGTGACCGTGTACTCGAGCCTGCGCGAGCCGCCCGCAACCCTCATGCTGCCCCGTGCTCCCAAGGCGGGCAGGCGCATACTCCTAGAACACGTGACGCCCATCTGGAGACGTCTCAGCTTCTCGTGGAAGGTGACCGCTCGCAACCTCTTTCGCTACAAGCGACGGCTGCTCATGACGGTCATCGGAATCTCGGGCTGCGCGTCCCTTCTGCTCGTGGGCTTTGGCCTGCATGACTCCATATGGGACATCATCGACCTGCAGTACGGGCCTATCATCCACTATGACACGACCGTGGGCCTCTCGGACGCCTCCACGGAGCTCGACGTCTCTGCCGTCACAGACTATCTTGGCTCCGCAGGTGGCGCCGGCGACATCGTGCGCGTCCAGCGCGAGAGCATGCAGGCGACAGGCACGGGTTCCTCGACAAGCGCCACCTCGAAGACCCACGTGACGGTCATCGTACCCCAGGACTCCTTGCAGGCCCAAGAGGCCGTGACCTTCCGCGATCGCACGACAGGCGCCGCCGTGGTCTTCGACGACGACGCGGTGCTCGTAACGGAGAAGCTCGCGTCGCTCTATGGCATCAAGGCGGGGGATCAGCTCATGCTCTTCGACCAGGACGATGCGGGTAACGCCATAGGGACGGGCCACGCGCTTACCGTGACAGGCGTCACCGAGAACTATGTCGCGAACCTGGTGTACGTGGGGCGCGGTGCCTGGAGGTCCGTGAGTCCGGTGACGCCGGTATTCTCCACGATCTTCTGTAACGTCCCTGACGCCGGAGACGTGCGCGCCACCGTCTCTGCTCGCCTGCATGATATGACAGGCGTCTCGACCGTGACCTTCTCGGATGAGGTCATCAACCAGTACCGCCATGTGTTGAGCGTCGTCGACATGGTCGTCGTGGTGCTCATCGTCTCGGCGGCTGCGCTCGCGTTCATCGTGCTCTACAACCTCACGAACATCAACGTGGAGGAGCGCTTGCGCGAGATTGCGGCTCTCAAGGTGTTGGGATTCACGAAACGGGAGGTCTACGCCTACATCTTTCGCGAGATCATGCTGCTTGCCCTCATGGGCGATGTTGCTGGCATGCTTTTGGGCATCTGGCTCGAGCGCTTCGTGATAACGACTGCCGAGGTGGACTACGTGATGTTCGGTCGATCGATCCATGCCCTGAGCTTCGTGTACGCCTTTGCGCTGACGCTCGTGTTCTCCGCCCTCGTAATGCTCGTGATGAGGCGCAAGCTCGACCACGTGGACATGGTGGAGTCCCTGAAGAGCGTGGACTAGCGCAAGACGGCCGGTCGCCCCTGGCTGGATGCGCCCCCGTTGGCTCCCACACACTCCTCCGTCGGCTTCCATACCCCCTGGCTGGCCCACGTCCCTGGCTGGCCCACACCTCCCCGAGCAACCGCCCCTCAGATTCCCGGGTACCTTCTTGAAGAATCGCTTCAGCCGGCTCGGGCGTTAATGTCCTACCATCTGCGGGATGGCTCTATGCGAGCTCTATATGGGGGTCCACGCATGGGGCGTCGAGGACCCATACTTAGGGTATGCACAATGTTCCTAGGGTAAAGTGTGGGAGACACCCACATTATTCCTAGGGTAATATATGAGGCTTCGTGAGCTCGTGTGGGTAGGTGGTTGCGTCACCGCCCCGGTGGCATGGACCTCAGGTCCGGGCACTCTGGCATCACGGGGGCCATGGGGCCGTCGACGCCGTGGGACTTGTGGCCCCCGCCCGGCCGCGCGAGCGGCCGTGGGTCTGCAGGAGTGTACACAGACCGGCGAAGATGGCCTCTCGGTGCCGTTTTGGGGCACTTGTGTACACTGTTGCGCCGTTGCGGGCAGACGTGGGTATGCAGGAGTGTACACAGATCGGCAAAAATGGTCTCTCGACGCAACCACCGCCCGCATGCAGAGTGCGCCTTTTGGTGAGGCCCGCACGCAAAATGCGCCTTTCCGTGACGTCGCCCGTCCAGAATGCGCCTTTCGGTCACGTCGCGGTGGCATCGCCGGTGCAGAATGCGCTTTTGCGTGAGAGTGACACCCCCAGACTGCGCTTTTACGTGAGGCCGTCTGCACAGAATGCGCCTTTGCGTGAGGTGTCTCCGCGTTTGCGCAGGTGAGGAAAAGCGCACTCTACGGAAAAGCGCATTCTGGGGGCGGGCCCTCACGGAAAAGCGCATTCTGGGCGCGGGCCCTCACGGAAAAGCGCATTCTGGGCGCGGGCCCTCACGGAAAAGCGCACTCTGCGCGACCGCCCACACGCAGACTGCGCTTTAACGTGAGGCCCACACGCAAAGTGCGCCTTTCCGTGAGAGTGACCCCCAGAGTGCGTCTTTCCGTGAGTCGCCGGTTGCAGAGTGGGGCACTTGTGTACGCTGCTGCGACGCGATTCGCCGAGGCGTCAACCCACACGAACCCCCGAAGAGCCTAATATGTGAGTGGCTTTCCATGCCAAGCGACTTGGGGGTCAGTGTGCAGAGAAGCCTCTTGAGGGAACTCATCCGTTGGAAGAGCCGCTCCAACCGCAAGCCCCTGATCGTGCAGGGGGCGCGTCAGACGGGCAAGACATGGCTCATGAACGAGTTTGCCAGACAGGAGTTTCCCGACTTTGTGAGGATCGACTTCCTCTATGACGAGGCTGCGCGGTCACTGTTCTCTTAGAACCTTGATCCGCACCAAATTGTGAGTCGCATCGAGCTGCGCACAGGTCACCATATTGACCCCGAGCGTATGCTCATCATCTTCGATGAGATACAGGAGGCGCCCCGAGGCCTTACGTCGCTCAAGTACTTTTGTGAACAGGCGTGAGAGTACCACATAGTCGCGGCAGGATCTTACATGGGTCTATCCCTGCACCACGGGGGCTCGTTCCCTGTGGGGAAGGTCGATCGCCTCACGCTGCGGCCCATGAGCTTCGTTGAGTTTGTGCGCGTGGTCTCGGGAGATCTGCTGGCGGATGCGCTCTTACGTGCCGACGTGGACCTTCTCACGGCGTCAGATGACCTGCTGGGGCAACGCCTTAAGGAGTATTTTGTGATTGATGGAATGCCTGAGGTCGTCGATTCGTTCAGAAGGGATGGAGACGTGACGGAATGCCGTCGTCTGCAGCTGCAAGTGCTCAGTGACTATGATGGCGACTTTGGCAAGCATGTTCCAACGCGCATCTTGGAGCGTCTGCGCTTGGTGTGGAGGTCGCTTCCCGGGCAGCTCGCGCGAGAGAACAAGAAGTTCGTGTACAGTGTTCTGCGTGGACGTGGGGCTCCTTGGTGCCCTAGCTGGCTTGGACCCTTCAGTTGCCCTTGGAGGGTCGAGCCTCTTTACCGAGTTCACGGGAGCGATGACCGAGCAGTGTGTCGCACAGGAGCTGTCCGGTCTGGGGCTTTTGCCTGTCTACTGGTCATCGAGCACGGGAAGCGCCGAGGTTGACTTTGCCATCGACCATAGGGCTGGCGCACTGCCCATCGAGGTGAAGGCCCATGAAAACCTTCGCGCGAAGAGCCTGAGGGCTGCTTGCGAGAAGTTTGGACTCAGCCGTGCGGTCCGTACCTCACTCTCGCCCTATCGGGACGAGGGCTGGCTCGTGAACATACCGCTCTGGGCTCTGGGACAGGTCGAGAGGCTCGCATAGTGGGATTGGCCTTGCCCTTCCCAATCGCCCTCCCCAGCTGGCCTTTGGGCGCTGTGGGCACACGGCAAGGTCGGCGTCTCGGCGCTGGTCGCCTCGGCGCTGGCCGCATGCTGGCCGCATCGACGCTGGTCACCTTGGCTTGGAACCCCTCGCTACGCGCTCTTTTCGGCACGAGCGAGAAGGGCGAGCAGCTCCTTGGTCACGACCTCAGGTGCCTCCTTGGGAAGGCTGTGGCCCGCTTCGGGCACGATGACGAGGCGCACGTCGGCAGTGCCGCCGCTGCGAATGCCAGCTGCGATGGCCTCGGTCTCGCTCAAAAGGATGCAGTCGGCCTCACCCGCCATGATCGTGGTCGGGCAGGCGATGGTCGCAAGCGACGCAGCCTCTATCTGTGGCTCCTCAAGCATGAGCCCCAGGAGGTCCACGACGTCTTGCGCCTCGTCCGCCGTGGGGCACAGCAGCGCGGCGTCGATGGGGGAGTCTGCGGGAAGGTCCCGGATCCAGCTCGCCCAAGCGGTGTGCGCGCGGATGGTGCCTGCGATGTCCCATCCCTCTGTGTCGACGACACCCTCTGGGGTGAGGTTCGCCCCTATCGAGAGTAGCGAGTGGGCAAGCTCGGGATGGTCCCGGGCGATGATCAGGGCCTCGATGGCGCCGTCCGAGAAGCCCACAAGCTGGGCCTGCGTCACGCCCAGCTCCCTCAGGCAGCAGAGGGCGTCCTTCGCCATGAGCTCGTAGCTCAGTCGTCTCGTGCCGCGTGTGGACCTGCCCTGTGCGCGAGAGTCGAGGGCGACAACGGCGTACCCACGCTCGGCCACGGCGTCGATCATGGGTCCAAAGATGCCGTGCTCCTCGCCGTTGCCATGTAGGAAGAGGACAGGCGGCCTTACCGTGGCGTCTACGTCGCAGGGACGGTTGCCATAGACATAGGCCGCAATGTGTGCGCCATCATCCATCCTGATGTGACGCGTCTCAACGGGTGCCGTGTGCGGCCGCAGGTACGGGCTGGGGAAGTGTGGCTGTGGTGGCTCTGGGGCAGCTGCGCCGGCCGAAAGCCGAGCTGTCCTCACTGCGAGCCGCCCTTCGTGAAGAAGTCAAAGTGGGGAGGAAGCTCCCTGAGCGCGTGCTCCTCGGGCCGTTGGCCAATCACTGCCGCCAGCTCGTAGGGTGTCTTGAGGGCGTGCTCCCACCCAAAGAAGAGCTTGCGCTCAAAGCCCAGGTAGTCGCAGATCCTCTCGCAGCCAGAGGGTGTTGCCGCGTGCATCAAAAGCGTCGTCGTGCGCAACGCGCAGAAGGCGTTCGCAAGTGCGTGGGCGTAGGCGTCATCATCCCCCTTGGCAGCCTTCGACTCGTCCGACCAACGCTTGTTGGCGCCTCGGCAGAGGCTCTCCGCTACGGCGAGCGCTCCGTGCGCGTCGAAGCCAAAGCAGGCTCGCTCGAAGTCAAGTGTCGCCTGCACGCAGGCATCCACCACCCCCTCGTCGGGCCTCTGTGCGGGTAGGTGCCCCTCGCAGACGTTCTGCGCACCATAGAGGCAACTGCGGGCCAGGCGGTTGAAGATGTTGGTCAGAAAGGCGCTCTCCTTGAGGGCAGGGTCAACGACGCGCGGGTCATCTTTGACCAGGACCTCCTCGCCGGTTTTCTTGTCCTTGTGACTCACGCTCGTGTCGTAGGGCTTTGGCGAGAAGCTCACGGCCTTCTGGTCGAGGCCAAGGCTGAGCCAGTGACAGCGCAGCTGCTCGGCCGTGTAGTGGTCAAGCAGCTCCAGGGCCATGGGCGGCTTGATCGCACCGGAGCTCGAGGCCTTCTTGCTCATGAACAGCATGTGGTGGTTGGCGATGGGCGTGTCCTCAAAGAGGTCCCATCCGAGCGCCTCCCAGATCGCCGGCTGCGCGACACAGTAGAAGTAGATGTTGTCTTGGCCAATGAACTGGTAGACCTTGGCGTCATCTGCGCACCACCAGTCCTGCCAGTTACCACTCGAGTAGCGACCCTGCTCTGATGTGGCGAGTGCCGCTTGGGTGAAGCTGATGGGCGCCCAGAGCGACTCGGGCCAGCACCAGACGGTGAGACCTGCCACGCCCTCAAGCGCTGGCGCGGGTACGCCCCAGTCGATGTTGCCCGTGATGCGGAAGGGCAGAAGCGTCTTTCCTGTGCGGTAGCGCACGCCTGCGCCTTCGAGGACCTCGCGGGCCGTGTCACGGTCCTGCCAGCTGGAGAACGTCACAGAGAAGGACTGCTGTCCCTTGGCGGCCTCGCGCAGCGTGTGTGTTGGAAGTTGCTGCGCTGCGGTATCGAAGGCCGCGCGATACTTCGTTTGGACATACATGACGGGGGCTGCGAGCGACTCTCGGACGGTCTTCGTGACGACGGGACGAACCTGCGGGTCCACGTCCCACTCGTCCATGAGGCTCTCGAGCGCCCCCTTGAAGGCGGGCAGGTCAAAGTACCAGTTCTCCACCGGGCGAAGCTCCGGTGTCGTGCCCGTGAGCTGCGAGACGGGCGAGATGAGCTCCTCGGGGTCAAACTGGTGGCCAAGGTCGCACTCGTCGGCGTAGGCCTTCTCGCTCTTGCAGCCACGCACGGGACAATGGCCCATGACCTGGCGCCCGTTCAAGAATTGGCCCGCCTGTGCGTCAAAGAACTGGCGGGTACTCATTCTGCGCAGGTGTCCGCGCTCGTAGAGACGTGTGATGACCTCTGCCGTGAGCCTCTCGTGGATGCCTTTGGCAGGCTCGAGGCCTGACCCCGAGTACAGGTCGAGGCTGATGTCGTAGGCGTCAAGTGCCTCCCTTTGGGCGTCATGGTTCTCACGCACGTAGTCAGAGATCGACCCGGCATAGCCCTCATCCTTGACCCTTGTGCGAAAGCCCTCCATGATGGGTGAGCCGTAGCAGTCTGTGCCCGAGATGAAGAGGACGTTCTCTTGGCCGATACGATCGCGCAGGAAGCGCGCGAAGAAGTCTGCGGACACGAAGACGCCACCGATGTGCCCAACGTGCAGGCCCTTGTTGCCATAGGGCATACCTGCGGTGACGATGGCGCGCCGGGGAAAGCGGGGGCGATTCGAGAGGTCGACTGACATGTGATCGTTCCTTCTGTCGAGAGTTGCGTTAGGGCGTGTCGCGCGCCCTGATGCCGTCGATTATCCCATATCGTCGGACCCGCTGTCGCGTGACGCTACGATATCCCGAGAAGCAGGCCCGTAAAGGCGGGAAGCGTGCAGCTCAGGGTCCCTGTGTCCCCGTCGATCTTGACCAGTTCCGCACCCTCGGGCGTGGTTCCCCCAAAGCGCTGCCAGTCCGTGTCGAGCATGACCCAGACGTTGTGGGTGTCTGGGAGCTCGACCTCCCAGTCCTCTTGCGTCACGCCCGAGAGGTTGAGGAGGGTGAGCAGGCGTCCCCCCTGGCTGTCTTTGCGCTCGAAGGCAAAGCAGACGCGCTCGTTGCTTGTGACGTCGCGCCACTCGAAGCCCTCCGGATCGTAGTCCCTCTCCCAAAGGGCGGGCTGGTCAAGGTAGGTGTGGTTGAGCGCCTCGCAAAAGCGCCAGAAGGCCTCGTGGTCGGGACATCCCCGAAGCGACCAGTCCTGCTCTCGCCTCTCGTCCCACTCGCGCAGCTGCGCCAGCTCGAAGCCCATGAAGTTGAGCTTCTTGCCGGGATGGGTCATCATGTAGAGGTAGAGCGAGCGTGCCTGTGGGAGCTTTTGGTCGAGCTCTCCCCACATCTTCTGGACGATGGTCCCCTTGCCGTGGACCACCTCGTCGTGGCTGAGCGGCAACAGGTAGCGCTCGTTGGGAAAGTACATCATCGAGAAGCTCAGCCTGCCGTAGTTGGGGCCTCGAAAGTAGGGGTCCATGTGCAGGAAGTCAAGGGTGTCGTGCATCCAGCCCATGTCCCACTTGTAGTCGAAGCCAAGCCCTCCCTCCTTGGTCGGCCTCGTCGTGCCCTTGAAGTTCGTGGAGTCCTCCGCGATGAGGATGCAGCTGGGGTTGAGTCTCTTGAGCCCGCTGTTCATGGACCTGACGAAGTCGACGGCGTTGCCGTTCACGCCACGGGCCTCGTCGCCCTGCCAGTAGATGATGCGGCTGATGGCGTCCATGCGCAGTCCGTCAAAGTGGTAGTCGCGCAGCCACATGTTGGCGCTCGACTGCATGAGGCTGCGGGTCTCGCCGCGAGAGTACATGAAGTTGTGGCTACCCCACTCCGAGACCCCCACGTCCTCGTGCGGGTATTCGAAGAGGGCTGTGCCGTCGTAGGTGGCGAGGCCGTAGGAGTCCGTGGCAAAGTGCACGGGCACGATGTCGAGAATGCAGCCGATGTTTGCCCGGTGCAGCGTGTCCACAAGATACATGAGCTGCTCTGGCGTCCCGTAGCGGCTGGTCGGCGCAAAGAAGCCCGTTGGCTGGTAGCCCCAGGAGCCGTCGAAGGGATACTCCGAGAGCGGCATGAACTCCACGTAGTTGTAACCGAGGTCATGCAAGTAGTCTACGAGGGGCTGGGCCAGCTCATCGTAGCGATACCAGTCAGCGGGGTCATCGGAGGCTGCCTCACCCGAGCGCTTGTGCCAAGAACCCAAGTTGAGCTCGTAGATGTTCATGGGCTTGTCGTAGCTGCTCGCACGCGCTCCCATCCAAGCCCCATCCTGCCAATCGTGGGTAGGCTCGCAGACGATGCTGCGGTGGGCGGGGCGAAGCTCCATGCGCCTGCCAAAGGGGTCCGCATGGTCGACAGACGTGCCCGCATGGGAGATGCGGTACTCATAGGCGTCACCCTCTCGTGCGCCCGCAACCTCCACCTCCCAGAAGTTGCCATCGAGGGCCGCGTGCATCTCGTACTCGTGTGGCCCATCCCCTTGGCCTGCATCCTGACCGCTGAGAAGCAGCACTACGCCATCGGCCGCCGGGGCGAAGGTGCGAAACACGACGCCCCCCTCGCTCACGTGCGAACCCAGGTAGCCCTGCGCGTCGTACTCTCTGCCAACGTAGAAGTCGTAGCTCTCCATGGGCGTCATCCCTCCACCGGCACGCCTCGTGTCCCTCCTGTCACTATAGCACCGGCGTGTGTATGCGGTGCCGACGTGCGTGCTACACTCGCCGTATGAGAGAACTTTGCAAGATAGACGTCCTCCACGACGAGCGCCTACGCCAAGGCATCGCAGGCAGGGGCCTTGCCATGCTGGTGGCGGGTCTGCTCGTGGCGCTCCTTTTGGCTGCGCTGGGCGTGCGCGACGAGCTTGGACCGCTCGCATGGATAGCCCTGCTGCTGATATCCCTTGGCCTTGCGCTTCCTGTGCACGAGCTCATCCACGCGGCGGCGTTCAGGCTGTTGGGCGGGCCATCCGTGCGTGTGCGCTTTGGCTATGCCAAAGGTATGCTCTGGGCGTCGGCGGCAGGCGTGATCCTCTCGCGCAGGCGCTTCGTCGCAGTGCTCCTCGCGCCCGTCACCGTGTTGAGCCTCACGTTTCTTGCCTGTGGGGTCACTTTGGGTTGCCCGCTTTTGGGCTGGCTGTGCTTTGCCGTGCACCTCTCGGGCTGCTCGGGTGATCTTGCGATGGTGTGTGCGATTTGCGCCAGAAGGGACTGCACCCACGTGCGCGACAGTGACTGTGGCATCGACTTGCTGGGCTGAGCGCGAGGTCGAGGGAGGTCGAGGGGGACGCCCGACCTCGCGCCGCCGACCCTACCCCTACACCCGTGCGGGGAGGCTGGTCCTCGCGCTTGCGATCACGTGTCCCTCCATCTGCCTGAGCAGCTCGTTGAGCCAGAAGCCCTCGGCGAGGTCGAGCCGGCTGTCGAGGGCATACACGTGCAGGGTGTACACATGGTCCTTGTCAGGGGGCTGCGGTCCGTTGTAGCGGCAGGTCACGAGGGGGTCGGTCTCGCCCGAAAGGGGGGAGGCCGATGAGCTCTTGCCCTGGACCATGCCGAAGGTGCCCACGTTCGAGGCGTCGGCCTCAAGGCTCAGGGTCGCAGATCCTGCTGGCACGGCGATGTTGGCCGCGATCCAATGGATCCACGCGAACCCGCAGACGGGTATGGAGTCAAAGTCAACGAAGCTCAGGGCCAGCGTATGCGTTCCTGTGGGCAGGCCTGACACGCTGAAGGGAAACGAGCAGGTGGGGACACCCTTGTAGAGTTCGCTGGAGTACTTTGCGAAGCGGTCGGGTAGGTAGCCCTTCGAATCCAGTGTCACGTCGATTTGCATAGTGCTCTCCTCTCGTTGTGTCTCCTCGCTCACCATGGTGATGATAGGCCACACGGTCAGCCGTATGTCCTACAATCTATCCTGAGGAGTCAAAATGGTCGGTCACACGGGCACAGGTACACAGATCGCTCGCGTAGCTGTGGGTTGGGAGGAAAGACGCACATGACAACGCCGCTTCTGCTGCACGCCTGCTGTGGCCCCTGCTCCTTAGAACCCGTAAGGCTCCTTCGCGCCGAGGGATTCGAGCCCACCATCTGCTGGACGAACCCCAACATCCAGCCTCTTGCGGAGCATGACCGTCGCCTGCAGACGCTTCGGGCGTGGGCGGCCGATGTCGCCCAGCTTGAGGTCATCATCGCGGGAGATGACCGAAAGGCATGGGAGAGGGCCGTGGCACCTGCGGCATTCGATAGGCAGCGACGGTGCCGCGCCTGCTATGCGCTGCGCCTCGCAGAGGTCTGTCGCATCGCTCGGGAGCGGGGCTTCACGCACGTATCGACGACGCTTGCCGTCTCGCCCTACCAGCTCTTCGACATCTGCGAAGAGGAGTTTGCCAGGCTTGCGAGCGCCCATGGCCTCACGGCCGTCTGGCGCGACTTCAGGCCCCACTATCCCGACGCCATCCGCCAGGCCTGTGCGCTGTGCATGTATCGGCAGTGCTACTGCGGCTGTCGCTTCTCTGCGGCGGAGGCCGCCATCGAGCGTCATGAGGCTCGCGACGCGCGCAAAGAGAGGAGAGCCGCAGCGCGGCGGATGTCAACCTCCGCAGCATCCCTGTGCCCCGTCCTTGCCATGGTGCGCTAGAATGGGCAGCCGCTGACGCTGACGCCGATACGACAGGGGGCCGCATGCGCACCGACGACTTTGATTACCCGCTTCCCGACGAGCTCATTGCCCAAAGGCCGGCGGAGCCGCGTGACTCCTGCCGTCTGCTCGTTCTCCATCGCGAGAGCGGCAAGGTTGAGCATCGCCGCTTCACGGACCTCATTGACTACCTGGAGCCAGGTGACCTTCTCGTCGCAAACGAGACTCGCGTGCTGCCGGGGCGCCTTCTGGGCCGCAAGCGGGGGACGGGCGGCGTCGCGCAGACGCTTCTTTTGAGGTGTCGAGAGGACCTCGATCCTGAGGGCCATGTCTGGGAATGCCTCGTAAAGCCGGGCAAGCGTCTCAGGCAGGGGGCTGTCATCGAGTATCGCCAAGGCGGAGCTCATGCGCCTGTGACCGCAGAGCCGCTGCTCGAAGGCAGGATCATCGACTATCTGGAGGGCAGTCGCGGGGGGCGTCTCGTGCGCTTCGAGACGCGAGGCGCACTCTCGCTCGATGAGGCCATCCACCAAATCGGACTCGTGCCGCTTCCGCCCTACATCACGCAGTACGAGGGCGATCCCGAGAACTACCAAACCGTCTACGCCATGCGGGAGGAGCACTCGGCTGCGGCCCCGACGGCAGGGCTACACTTCACGCCCACGCTCATCAAGACTATCCGGCAGAAGGGCGTCCTGTTCGGGACCGTCGAGCTTGAGGTGGGACTCGACACCTTCCGTCTGGTGGAGGAGGACGATCCCACCGAACACGTGATGCATACGGAGCGCTACCGCGTGGGGCAGGACGTCGTCGATGCCGTGCACGCCGCCAAGGCGGCAGGACATCGCGTCATTGCCGTTGGCACGACTTCGGTCCGCTCGCTCGAGAGCGCCTTTGACCCGAGCCTGCCTGTGTCGACCCCTCCCGTCACGGCGCGTGGCTTCGAGAGGGCAGCTGAGTCTGCGGCGCTCACCGGCACAGGCGACATCGCAGCGTGTCTCGACGCGACCACGGACCTCTACCTGATGCCAGGCTCGGCCTTCCACGTGGTGGATGCCCTCGTCACGAACTTCCACGTGCCGCGCTCGACGCTTATGATGCTCGTCTCGGCCCTTGCCACAAGAGAGCAGATCATGGCTGCCTATCGGACTGCCATCGACGAGCGCTACCGCTTCCTGAGCTTTGGCGATGCGATGCTCATCGTGTAGGGGCAAAGGGTCGCTCGAGGGATCACCGGCCGCCTTCAGCGTGCCACCGGCCGTGAGTCACTCGTAGCGTGACACCTCAGCCGCCGCCCGCCCTGAGCGTGGTGCCCTGCGGGCCGCCCTCGACGTGTCATCCCAGCCGCCAACAACTCTAACGGTGTGTCAGCAGCCAGACCACCACGGCGACGATGGCGATGAGCAGTGCGACGACCCCGAACACGAGGTAGCGCTGGCCACGCGTCTTGGCCCTGAGTGACTTCTCGCTCTCGGCGAGTTGACCCTCGTTACCCTTAAGCTGCTCGAGCTGTTGCTCGCCCTCTTGGATCGACTGCCTGAGCGCGATCGTCCTCTCGGGCGTGTTGTGGATGTCGTTGGCCTCGTCGAGGACATTTTGTGCCACGGCTATGCGCTTCTGGGCAGCTTGGGCGTCCTTCTCGGCCTGTGCCTGCTCGTCCTTCTTTGCCGCGATCCTATCGGAGAGCGCCTTCTCCTGATCCATGGCGGCATTATAGAGAGACTCGTACTCTTCGCGACGCCCTGTGGCCTCTCGCTTTGCCTCGTTTGCCTGTCGCTCGATGACCTCCAGTGACTGCTTCTGCGTCCAGAGGTGGGTTTGGGCGTTGTCCACGAGCCGTTGGCATTCGTCCGTGACGCGTGTCACCTCGCTGCGGGCCGTGCTGAGGTGCGTCTGCTCGGCGGTGAGCTCGCTCTGCATCTTCGAGAGGGCCGAGGCGGACGTGTCGGGATCTGCCTTCAGGTTGGCGAGTTCCGACTCGACTCGACGTATCCTGTCCTGTGCGTTGTCGACGGCCTTGTTGGCCGCCGCTATGCGCTGCTCGCGCCTCTTGGCGGCATCGGCGACCTGCTGGTCGGCCGTCTTGACCGCGCGCTTGGCATCGGAGAGCGAGCGGGCGGCATCGTCCGAGCGCCCCTTGGTGGACTCCATGAGCTCGCGATAGGGCCTGAGGCTTTCCTCGTGCTCGGCCCGCATGGCGCTGAGCTCGGACTCGAGCTTTGAGCAGTCCTGTCCGATACGCTTGAGCCGGACGTTCGCGTCGTTCAGTGATCTGTTCGCGTCAGAGCTCTCGGCCTTTTGCTCGCTCACGATGCTGCCGTAGTGTCTCTCTATGTCCTCGCGGTGGCTGAGCTCCGCGCGGTCCTGCTCGAGCCTCTGGCTCAGTTCACGTACCTGCCCCTTGACGCTTGCATGCTGACGGGAAGCCTCTCGGACGCGCCTGATCGCATCGATGCCACCCCTCAGAGAACCTACCGCCGCAGCCATGGGGGATGGGTTCTTTTCCTGTGGCCCGTCAACTTTCTGGCCGTTCTGCGGATTGATTTTTGGCTCGTCGGCCATGGGTACCCCTTTCGTGCGCGCTGATGTCGCCAGAATCCAGAGAAAGACACCAGAACTATCCTATCATCAAGCAACTATGTTTCGATCGTGTGACCATCCGCAGAGCCGCCCGAATGTCACTTTGGCCGAATATGGCCTTTTCGGATGGACTATATGCCGTTATTTGGTGTACTCTTCATTCATCTGCTGGCTAGGGGGGCTCGCTCATCCGCGAGGGGCCCGACAGGACAAAGGAGAATTCCCATGGTTTCTAAGCAGGTCACTATCGTTAGCTCCACCGGTCTCCATGCTCGTCCGGCTTCCCAGTTCGTTCAGGTCGCCAAGGGATTTCAGTGCGCCGTCACCATTAAGGACGTCGAGAAGGGTTCTTCCCCCATCAACGCCAAGTCCATCATGATGATTCTGGCCGCTGGCCTGGGCACCGGCTCCAAGGTTGAGATCGCCTGCGACGGCGCCGATGAGCAGGACGCGCTGAACGCGCTTGTCACCATCAAGGATGGCGACGAGTCCCTGTTCTCCGAGTAGTAGGCTCGTCCTCGCCTGAGCTGCGGCTCAAGGCGTGGCCATAGGTCTTTGTGAGGGGCCACATCAGCTGCGGTTCTGGTGTGGCCCCTTCTTCGTGGGTCCGGTGTGCCACAGGAACCAAACTTCCCTGAGTGATAGTGCCCCTCAGATTCTGGGGTACCTTGTTTTTTGACTCAACTGGGCAAACGTCCCCGACTCGGTACCCCGCAGATTCTGGGGCACTAAGCGACAACGCTAGGGGGGCTAGGGGGAGGCGCGAGGACAGAAAGGACACAGGCCGTGAGCGAGCGACAGTTCAGCTTTGACATCATCGCGGAGGATCCCGTGACCCACGCCCGCGCAGGCGTGTTCCACACGCCGCATGGTGACGTCCCCACCCCTATCTTCATGCCAGTGGGGACGAAGGCCACGGTGAAGGGCCTTCTGCCCGACCAGCTCAAGGCCATCGGCACGAGGATCCTGCTTGCCAATACCTACCACCTCTCGCAGCGTCCCGGTGCCGACCTCATCGAGGACATGGGCGGCCTTCATACGTTCATGCGCTGGGACGGACCCATCCTCACAGACTCGGGTGGCTTTCAGATCTTTAGCCATGGAGAGTTCGTGCAGCTCGCGGATGAGGGTGTGACCTTCCGCACTGTGGACTACGACGGCTCCTACGTCCACTGGTCACCTGCGGACAACATGCGCATAGCGCAGCAGTTGGGTGCCGACATCGTGATGCAGCTCGACCAGTGCCCTCCCTACCCAGCCGAGAGGCGCTTCGTCGAGCGCGCCGTCGAGCTCTCGGGCCTGTGGGCCGAGCGCTGCCGCGCCGCGCACACCAGAGAGGATCAGGCCCTCTTTGGCATCGTCCAGGGTGGCGTGCACATGGACCTGCGCCTGCGGAGCCTTTCTCGCCTCGAGGCCTGCGGGGGCTTTCCCGGCTACGGCATCGGCGGCTACTCGGTGGGGGAGGACCACAGTACCATGTTCGAGACCCTCGCGCCCCTTGCAAGCGAGCACATGCCGCGCGAGAAACCCCGCTACCTCATGGGTGTGGGTAACCCCACGACGCTCGTGCATGGTGTCGAGTGCGGCATCGACATGTTCGACTGTGTGCTGCCCACGCGCACGGCGCGCATGGGGTGCGCCTTCTCAAGGGAGGGACGGCTCAAGCTCCGCCATGCCCGCTTCACGCATGATGCCGCCATCCTGGACGAGGGCTGCGACTGCCCGGCCTGCGCGGGCGGCTACACCCGCGCCTACCTCCACCACCTCGTCAAGCAGGGCGAGATGGTGGGCGCCATCCTGCTCAGCCTGCACAACCTGCGCTTTTTGCTCTACCTCATGGAGCGCGCCCGCGAGTCCATCATCGACGGCAGCTACGCTTCCTTCGTGAGGCGCTGGGATGCACTTCCCGCCGCCGACAAGGACTGGTAACGCCTGGCGACGCCCACGCACAGGCGTCGCCTGCACAGGCGGCGGGATGGGGCGCCCTGCACCCTCAGAGTGCCCCGTGCCCCCAGACAGCCCTCGGATTTTCCTATCCTTCCTGCTTGGGGGCCGAGACATACTGTAGCTCGACGTTCGGTTCGGCAAAGGCGAGCACGTCTACGAAGTCGTTGTAGCCCATGAGGCAGAAGTGGCGCACCGTGCCCACCTCGTATCCGTAGGCACTCTCGCGGTGAATCCATTCCTGAAACTCCGAGTCGTGTACCTCGAACAGGAGGTCCCCCGCAGGCATTTCGACGTCGTCGCCGAGTGCCTCCAGGGAGCGAACCCAGTAGTGCAGGGAGCTGTGTCTGTCGCTCTCTTCGGCCCACCTGACCGACAACACCACGTCGATGTCGAAAATCACCACAACCCTGACGTTCGTACCGTCAAAGACAACCCTAAACTCATCCCCTCCCCACGCGATGCTCCACAGCTCGTAGGGGTCCTCTGGGACGGGCATCTCCATACCCTCGGGCTGCCACGGTTCCCATCGCTCGCGGGAGCGATCATAGGCGTCGTGCAGGACAGGTCACCCCTTTCCTTCCTGTGAAGCGTCCATGGATCTGGAGGACGACGCGGGAGAAGGCCCCCTTCGTCCTGGGGGATGGGAGGGCGCTTCAGATCAACACGTGGCTCTCCCAGCGAGAGCACATCCACAATGTCATTGTCCGACGCAAGGCAGAAGTGTCGAACGTCAAAATACAGCATCCTCGGTCCCTCCAGACTAAACCATCTGGGTGGTTCCGTCTCAAACGCCCGTGACCCGCCGCCCGCTACCCTGCCCGCGACCCGCCCAACTCCGCTGCCCTATGGTCTCTGTGTCCTTGCCGCAGTCCCTCCATGACTGCGCTATCATAGATAAGTTCAGTCACGAGGGGGACGCACGTCCCCATAACGGGAGAGTCACATGGCACGAGACAGCAAGCGCTCGGGCTCCAAGCTTGGCGTGGACCGGTGGAAGGAGTCCGAAGCAGGTACCTCTGGAGGCGACAAAGCCTCAAGAAAGCTGAGGAGTGAGGGAAGACGGCGGGCGGAAAAGGGTTCGCGCGCCCGGGGCAAGATGAGTCCCAAGGCCCGTCGCTACCTGTCGACCCTCGTCGTCCTCTTGGTGGTCCTGGTGGTCTCCGTTATCGGCTTCACGCCCGTGAATGAGAGGATCACCCAAGGCCTCGATATCAGGGGCGGCGTTTCTGTGATCATGCGGGCGTCCACCTCCGACGGCTCGACGCCAAGCGCGAGCGACATGGCCACGGCCACCACCATCGTGCAGAGCCGCGTGAATGCCCTCGGCGCCTCCGAGACGTCTGTGCAGCAGCAGGGCACGAACTCCATCCTGATCCAGATACCGGGTGCCACCGATGCCGATGCGGTCATCTCGACCTTAGGCCAGACCGGCCACCTCGAGTTCGTCCGCCTCGACCAGATAGGCGATGCCGACGCGCTCATGAAGCTCTCGGCCGGCACGAGCAACGTCAAGCTCAAGGACGGTACCTACACTGCCTTCATGGACGGCTCCGTGATCTCGACCGTGGCAGTGGGGCAGAACACCACGAGCGCGACCGGGGGCTATGCGGTCAACCTCACCCTCAACCCCGAGGGCAGCAGGGTGTTCGCGGAGATCACCAAAGAGCTTGCCCCCACGGGTGGTCAGATCGCCATCGTGCTCGACGGCGTCATCTACTCCGCGCCCAGGGTCCAAAACGAGATCACGGGAGGGCAGGTCTCCATCACGGGCAACTTCAGCATCGACAAGGCCAAAGAGCTCAAGACGGTGCTTGACTCGGGCTCGCTTCCCGTCACGCTCACCTATTCCGAGAGCCGCGTCGTCGGCCCGACCCTCGGGCAGGACTCCCTCGCCCAGGGCGTCGTTGCCATCGGCGTCGGCATCGTGATCGTGGTTGCCTACCTATTCTTCTTCTACCATGGCCTCGGGCTTCTCACCCTCGGGTCGCTTGCTGCCTTCGCCATCCTCTACCTGGGACTCTTGGCACTCCTCTCGCACTTTGGCGCCTTCGCGCTCACGCTGCCGGGTCTTGCCGGCGTGGTGCTTACCACGGGCTCTGCCGCCGACTCCTCGATCTTGGTGCTGGAGCGCTTTCGCGAGGAGATCCGCATGGGTCGCTCCATCAGACAGGCGTCGGTCTCCGGCGCCAAGCACGGCATCATGACCTCGCTCGACGCCGATGCCGTCACGATGGTCACGGCGCTCGCCCTCTTCTTCGTCGCGGTGGGATCGGTCAAGGGCTTTGGACTCACGCTCGCCCTCGGCATCGTCTGCGACGTTATCACCATGTTCTGCTTCAAGGCGCCCGCCCTGCGCCTGCTCGCACTCGGACCCATAGAGCGGGCCCCTAGGTTCTGGGGCGTCAAGCAGGATCTCGATGAGGCGGCCCGCCTGCAAGAGGAGACCGCTGCCACAGGCGGCAGGGGTGCTGGGAAGGGGGGTGAGTCACGTGCGTAGTCACTTCTCGAAGGAGATTCCCTTCATGGCCCACCGCAGGCAGTTCTTGGGTCTCTCGGCCCTGCTCGTGGTGCTTGCCATCGTCGGGTTCGCGGTCCGTGGCCTGACCTTTGGCATCGAGTTCAAAGGTGGTACCGAGATAGACTTCCACGGTACGGGCTCCGTTACGATCGAGCAGATGAGGTCCGCCCTCGTCTCTGCCGGCGAGGCCGACCCGACCATCCAGACCTCTCTTGTCGAGGGCGTTGCCGGCTTCTTGGTGCGCTCTGACACCACCGACCCGAACACGGCCAACGAGCATGCCGAGACGGCGGCTGCGTCTTTGGGACTCACGTCAGAGAACTACACGGTGACCACGATCGGTCCCGACTGGGGCGCCGACGTCACGCGCTCGTCGGCCATGGCCTTTGGTGTGGCGATCCTGCTGATCATCGCCTATGTGTCCCTCAGGTACGAGTGGAAGATGTCGATCACCGCCATCGTGGCCTTGCTCCACGACCTCCTCATCACGATGGGCGTCTATGCGTGGACGCAGACGCCCGTCACCCCCAACGTCGTCGCGGCGCTGCTCACGATCATGGGTTACTCGCTCTACGACACCGTGGTCGAGTTCAACCGCATGAACGAGAACGCCAAGCAACTCAGGGATGGCAAGCATCGCACCTACTACCAAATCGCGAACTTCTCGATCAACGAGGTCTTCGTGCGCACGATCAACACGACGCTCACCTCGGCCGTTCCCGTCATCGCCATGCTCACCCTGGGCGGGGCGACCCTCAAGGACTTCGCGTTCGCCATGCTCATCGGAGAACTTTTGGGCACCTACTCGAGCTTTGCCGTTGCCAGCCCGCTTCTGGCCATCTGGAAGACGCGAGAGCCCAAGTGGGCCAAGCGTGAGGACAAATACGGTGGGCGGAGCGTCAAGAGCGTCCAGGACGAGCGGGGCCTCGGGGAGTCTAGCTAGTGGCGGGGCTCCTCGACAGCAGGCGTTGGGAGCTCCTTGGGGGCGATCCCAGCTCGGAGCGGGCCATCGTCGAGGCCTGCGGCGTCGTGCCCATCGTGGCGCGCACCCTCGTCTCGCGTGGCATACGTGACGTCGAGGAGGCACGGCTCTTCCTGTCGCCCTCGATAGAGCGCGACTGGCTCGACCCCCTCCTCATCCCCGGCATGAGCGAGGTGGCCGACAGGGTCCAGGCGGCCATAGAGGGCGGCGAGACCATCGCGGTCTTTGGTGACTTCGACGTGGATGGCATGAGTGCGACCTGCCTTCTGACCCTTGGCGCGAGGAGGCTGGGAGGACATGTCCTTCCCTTCATACCCGATCGCTTCAAGGAGGGTTACGGGCTCTCCCGCACCTCGCTCGAGAGGATGCTGTCAGGCGACCGTCCGGATCTCATCGTGACCGTCGACAACGGCATCTCGGCCAGAGTCGAGGTGGACTGGCTGCTATCCCAAGGGATCGACGTCGTGGTGACCGACCACCACGAGCCTGCCGAGCTCGTGCCCGAGGGCGTTGCCGTCACCGACCCCAAGCTCGAGCCTGACTGCCCCTCTCGCGAACTCGCGGGTGCGGGCGTTGCCCTCAAGCTCCTCCAGGTTCTGGGGCGCAGGCTGGGTCAACCGGAGCTCTGGAGGCGCTACACCGAGATCGCCACCTTGGGCACCATCTCCGACATGATGCTCCTCAAGGGAGAGAACCGCGCCCTCGTTGCCGACGGCATCAGCCGCATGCGCACCACGGATCGGCCCGGCATCGTCGAGCTCGCGGCGACGGCCCGCACGGACCTCTCGCGGATCAGCTCTGACTCGCTGCCATTCTCGCTCATACCACGCCTGAACGCCGCTGGCCGCATGGGCCAGACGAAGGTGGCCTTTGACCTTTTGATGGCGGATGATCCGCTCGAGGCCCGGACGCTCGCGCTGCGGCTCGAGGAGATCAACACGAGCCGTCGCGAGACGGAGTCGAGCCTTGCGGCAGAGGCCTTGGCGCAGGTGGAGTCGGACTATCATGGGGAGCGAGTTATCGTCGTCGCCGGAAAGGGCTGGCATGAGGGCGTCAAGGGCATCGTCGCGAGTCGCGTCACCAGTCGCTACCATGTACCCTCGCTTCTCTTCTCGATAGCCGAGGACGGCATCGCCCGTGGGTCTGGGCGCTCGGTGGGCACGGTAGACCTCTTCAAGGCGGTCGAGAGTTGCTCGGACCTCCTGGTGCGCTTTGGCGGCCACTCAGGTGCCGTGGGCGTGACCTGCGAGGTAGACAAGCTGGACGCGCTTCGCGAGCGACTCTCTAAGGTTATGGACGAGCTGCCCCAGGAGCAGTTCGAGAGCAGGGGAGAGGTCGATGCCCTGGTCTCTCTCTCGGAGATGACGGTCGATAACCTCGATGCGCTCGATGCGCTCCAACCCTTTGGCCAAGCCAACAAGAAGCCGCTCTTTGCCGCGTGCGGCGTGAGCATGAAGAATCGCGGCAAGGTGGGGGTTGCCGGCAATCACCTGCGCTTCGTCGCCACAGATGGCCAGGGCTCGGTTGCCGCCATCATGTTTAGGGTTCCCCAGATAGACCGCGCAGCGGCCTGCGACGAGGTCGTCGACCTCGTCTTCGAGCCGGTCAACGAGTCCTGGCAGGGGCGCATCAAGCCAAAGCTCATGGTCAAGGACATCATCTACCGCGAGGAGGCCCCGGTGGAGGCTGCCGTCTCGAGCTTGACCGAGCAGATCTTCGCACGCGCTCAGGAATGTCTTGCCGCCTCCGCCGACGTGCTTGGCTGTGGGCCTGCTGCGCTCGCCTGCGGCGCGACCCTCGTGGCCGACGGGTCATCCACCTCCTTGCGTGATGCTGCCCTGTGCGCGAACGCCTCGGGCCCACAACCCGCAGCCACTGCCTTACCAGGGTCTTTGCCGCCTGTGGTGGACAGGCGCGCAAACACGCCCTCTGGGCTTTCCTACGAGCAGCTTACCGATGAGCTCCGCCGCCGCATGATCGGCTCCTCGGCGCTCCTGCCCGCCCAGAGCGAGACGCTCGCTCGCCTGGCGTGTGGGCGCTCCTGTCTCTGTGTCATGGCCACGGGCAGGGGCAAGTCACTCATCTTTCACATCCATGCGGCCCGCGAGGCCATCGCACACGGCAGGGCGAGCGTCTTCGTATACCCGCTTAGGGCTCTCGTGGCCGACCAGGCCTTTCATTTGGGGGCCGTCTTGGGGGCGCTTGGGCTTGACGTTCGCGTGCTCACGGGCGAGACGCCTCACGAGGGGCGCGAGGAGGCGTTCTCTGCCCTCGCGAGCGGAAAGGTGAGCGTGCTTCTGACGACGCCTGAGTTTCTTGCCATTCACGTCGATCGCTTTGCCGTCTCTGGACGCATCGGCTTCGTGGTCATCGACGAGGCCCATCACGGTGACGTGACCTCTGCCCGGGCGCGGGATGCCTACGCGGGGCTCCCGCGCGTACTCGACGCGTTGGGTAACCCCACCGCTCTGGCGGTCACGGCCACGGCCGGCTCCGCTGCGGCCCGTCAGATAGCAACGCTGCTCTCCATAGACGAGGACGATGTCATCGTGGACGCGTCGGTGCGTGAGAACCTTCACCTCATCGACCTTCGCGAGTCTCGCGATCGCAGCGTCGCCCTCGTGAGCATCGTCGCCACGGGCGAGAAGACCGTCATCTACGTTAACAGCCGCGAGCGCAGCCTGGGGCTTGCGCGCATGCTCAGGAAGGGCGTTCCGGACCTTGGCCACAGGATCTCCTTCTACAACGCAGGCATGCCTCGAGAGCTGCGCAGGCGCGTCGAGGACGCCTTTAGGGAGGGCCTGCTCGCGACCATAGTCTCCACGAGCGCCTTTGGCGAGGGGGTGAACCTCCCCGACGTTCGCAACGTCGTGCTCTATCACATGCCCTTCGATGCGGTGGAGTTCAACCAGATGAGTGGGCGGGCAGGCAGGGACGGCGAGGACGCCGCCGTGTGGCTGCTCTTTGGATCGCGTGACGCTCACATAAACGAGCGCGTGCTCGCCAGTGCCGCGCCCCAGCGCGAGATCATGGCACAGCTCTACGTCTCGATCCGAGACCTCTGCGGCGACGCTGGCCAGACCGTCGCCGACGACAGCGACATCGTTGCGAGGGCACACGCAGCCGGAAGTCCTTGGGATTTCGATGAGCGTGAGGTGGCCTCGGCTATCGCGACCTTTAGCGAACTTGGCTTCATTCAGGTGGATGGGTACGGACCGAGCAGGCGCATCACGATGGCCGTGAGACCGCAGCACAGCTCGCTCGAGCGCTCAAGTCGCTATCTTGCCGGATTAAGTCAGGTTGATGACTTCAGGACATTTAGAGATTGGGTACTCTCTAGTAGTCAGGAGGAACTTCTCGAGCGCATCAATCGTCCGATGGTGCCTGACTTCGGAACGGTCGTGGATAGAAACGGGGGACTCACATGAGCATGAGCGAGGCGCAAGACGCGCGTCCGACGGGTGCACAAGGGCAGATACCCCAGGCCGATAACTGGCGCGTGCTGAAGAGCATCTGCGCCGAGTACTTTGACAACAGGGCCATGGGCAAACTCGTCTCGGCCTACGAGTTTGCTTCTGAGTATCACAAGAACCAGCGACGACGATCGGGCGAGCCCTACATCAATCACCCCGTCGAGGTCGCTCTCATCCTGGCCAAGGACCTCAGGATGGACGAGGACCCCATCTGCGCCGCCCTACTGCATGACACGGTGGAGGACACGAGTGCCACCCTGCGAGACCTCAGGGATCGCTTTGGCACTGCGGTGGCCGAGCTGGTGGACGGCGTGACCAAGCTCACCTCCATCGAAGTCACATCCATAGACGAGAAGCAGGCGCTCAACCTGCGCAAGATGTTTCTTGCCATGTCAAAGGACATACGCGTCATAATCATCAAACTTGCGGATCGCCTGCACAACATGAGGACCCTGGCCGCCCTCAAGTCCGATCGTCGCATCTTCAAGGCACACGAGACGATGGACATCTATGCCCCGCTGGCCGACAGGCTTGGCATGAGCTCCATCAAGTGGGAGCTCGAGGACCTCGCCTTCTTCTATCTTGATCCCGAGGAATACGAGCGCATCGCTCGCATGGTGCAAGACTCCCGTGCCCAGCGCGAGCAGGAAACCTCCGAGGCCATCAAGATCCTCGACAGCACGCTTCGGGACGTGGGTCTTACGGGCTATCAGATCACCGGGCGCCCCAAGCATCTGTGGTCCATCTACCAGAAGATGACGCACAAGGGCAAGGAGTTCTCCGATATCTACGACCTCATCGCACTGCGCGTACTTACCGACTCGGAAAGGAGCTGCTACTCCGTCCTCGGTGCCGCCCACTCCCTATGGCACCCGCTGACCATTTGCTTCAAGGACTACATCGCGACGCCAAAGGCTAACGGCTACCAGTCCTTGCACACGACGGTCATAGGCTTGGGGGCCCATCCCATCGAGATACAGATCCGTACCTACAAGATGCACGACACGGCCGAGTACGGCATAGCCGCCCACTGGCTCTACAAGAGGTCCGGAAATTCGGATGGGAAGATGAGTGACGATGACAAGAGCATCGACTCGCGGATAAACCAGATACGTAGGAGCCTGGACTGGATCGCTGACGAGGACATGGGGGAGGCACGTAAGTTTCTCCAGGATCTGCGCACGGATCTCTTCGAGGACGAGATCTTCGTCTTCACGCCCAAGGGGGAGGTCATGAGCCTGAGGCGCGGCTCCACGCCCCTCGACTTCGCCTATGCCGTGCACACCGAGGTGGGCAACCACTGCGTGGGCGCCTTGGTCAACGGTAAGGTCGTACCCTTCTCATATCACCTTAAAATCGGTGACCGCATCAAGGTGCTGACCAACAAGCAAGGCAAGCCCAGTCGGGACTGGCTGAATATCGTCACGACGCAGTCATCCAAGGCAAAGATACGCAAGTACTTCACCACCCTCTCCAAGACCGATGACGCCGAGCGGGGACGCAGCGAGCTTGCGCGCGAGCTTCGTAAGAAGGGCTATGGCATCTCGACGGCGCGCACCCAGGACGCGCTCGAGCAAGTTGCCGTCCAACTCGACTACCGACGGGCGGATGACCTGTTCGCGGCAATCGGCACGGGCAAGGTCTCGTGCCGGCAGACGACACATCGTGTCGTCGCCGTGCTCGAGGCGAACTCTTCCGAGCGGCAGGAAGAGCGCGAGCGCCGAGCGCGGCTGAGAAACGCCAAGAAGCGGGCCATCGCCGAGGACAAGCCCCTCGTGACGCCTGCGGCATATGTCAGCTCGGACAAGGGCAGACGCCGCAGTTCCTGTGGCGTTGTGGTCAAGGGGGACCCCGATCTCCTCGCCCATCTGGCGCGCTGCTGCAATCCCGTTATGGGCGATGACATCGTGGGTTTCATCACGCGCGGGCGGGGCGTCTCGGTGCACCGCAACAACTGTCCCAACGTCCAGCGCCTGATGGAGCATCCCGAGCGCATGATTGACGTCGAGTGGGACACGACGGGGGCAACGGAGTTCCACGTCGAGATCGTGGTGGAGGCCTGCGACCGAATGGGTCTCATCGAGGAGGTGGGTGGCGCCATTCGCAGGGCGGGGGGAAACATCCTCTCAACGATGAGCGGGATTGTGAAGGGAGACGTGGCACGCATGCGCTACCTGATAGCGATCTCTGACGCCTCGCTTTTGGACCCCTTGCTCGCCCTGGTGAGCAATGTCCCATCGGTCTTCGACTGTAGGCGCATCATGGCCGGGGAGGGCGCAAAAACCAACTGAGGAGGAGGAACTGGCATGGCTGAGACAAGCGAGAGAACCCATGAGGGCTATGAGGACCACGAGGAACACGAGGGTCACGAAGGCTGCGGCTGTGGGTGCGACCATCACGAGGGTGAGGCCCACGATGGGTGTCACGGGCAGGGCGACGGGCGCGACCAGGTTGCGATGTTTGTCGTCGGTCCCATCGAGACCAACTGCTACGTCTACATCTCTGAGGGCGAGTGCATGGTCGTCGATCCGGGGAACTCTGGCGCAAAGATAGCCGAGCACCTCCCTGACGGCGTGAGGGTCAAGTACATCGCGGCGACGCATGGGCACGGTGACCACGTGGGCGGCGTGAAGGCGCTCAAGGAGGCCGTCGGCGGGAGCTACGTGATTCATCCGGCCGACGTCGAGCTGGCCAAGCACGCCGGCGAGCCCTGCGAGTTGGGCTATGCCTACGATGACAACGCCCCCGATCCCGATCTGACCTACACGGAAGGCGACGTCATCAAGGTGGGCAGCGCCGGCTTTCGCGTCATCGAGACGCCGGGTCACACACCGGGGAGCATCTGCTTGGTGGGGGAGGGGAGCGCGGAGGGCGTCTGCTTTGTGGGAGACACGGTGTTTCAGGGCTCTTGTGGACGCACTGATCTTGCAGGTGGCAGTCCTGAGGACATGAGAGCCTCTCTCGCTCGCGTCAAGCGCGAGATAGACCCCCATACTACTCTCTTCTGCGGCCACGGGGAGATCACGACGATGGAGGACGAGCTGGCGTCGAACCCCTACTTTCAGTAGGTCCAGCAGGGTCTCGACCTGCGAAGTGAGCGAATCACTCACTTCGCAACGACGTTGTGAGCGAATCACTCACTTCATAATCACGAAGTGAGTGATTTTTGAGGCGAAAATGGGTACCCCTCGAAACGGCGAATCGAGAGATACGCAGGTCAGAGACTTACTGAAAGAGAAATCGAAGTGAGTGATTCACTCACTTCATAATCCCGCAACGACGTTGTGAGTGGATCACTCACTTCGCAATGATCACTTCGCAACGACCGTGAAGGTCGTGATGAGGGCAACACTCGCTGCCCAGATTTGCTATAGTCAATGCCGTGCTGCGCCCGGATGGCGGAACTGGCAGACGCGACGGACTCAAAACCCGTTGCCAGCGATGGCATGTGGGTTCGATCCCCACTCCGGGCACCATTGCGATTGAAGGGCCGTATCAGGGGAGACTCTGATACGGCCGTTTTCTTAGGTCTTGGGAGGTGGCCGGCGTCCGTGCATCCTCGACCTGTCATACCCATGACCCGCGCCCGGGCGATCACCGTCCGCCATGCCTATAGTCCCACGCCAGACCGCCCTTCGGCGCCTCCATGCCCGCGCACCCTTGACGCACCATGCCTAGCCGCCCTCGAAGGTCACCGCCCCCGAAGGTCACGGCATGCCGTTCAGCCCCAAGGGCTAGTATAAATCACTTTAATTAATGCCTAGTATTATGTGGCATGATCGTCCCATTCGGAGGGATCGGGGAAGGGACGTCTGATGGCGAACAGGGCCAAGGTGGTCGAGCTGGCGGAGGGGGACAGGGAGAGGCTGGAGAGGCTGTCGACGTGCGCGACCGCCAGCGCCCGGGAGCACGTCAGGTCCAAGGCCCTCCTCTACAAGGCGTCCGGCTGGACCGACGCCGCCGTGGCGGACAAGATGGACGTCAGCGTCGACACCGTGAGGCGCTGCGTGGCGCGCTACGAGTCCGGCGGACTCGAGGCCGCCCTCGCCGACGCGCCCGGCAGGGGCCGCAGGCGGGAGATATCCGAGTCCGACAGGCTCTGGGCGGTGTCCCTGGCCTGCACCAAGCCCAAGGACGTCGGGCGCCCGGCCGAGTTCTGGTACCCGGCGAGCTTCGCCGCCCACGTCCGCGAGGTCGCCGAGGCCCAGGGCCACCCGAGGATGGCGAGGGTCTCGGAGACGACGCCCGGGAAGATCATGGACGAGGCCAAGGCCGGGCCCTTCGCCGCCGCCCACTACTGCGAGCGGCGCGACCCCGACTCCGACCGCAAGGCCCACGACGTGCCCGTCGCCTGCAGGCAGCTCCGCATGTGCGTCGACGCCGACGGCAACCTCGTGGCCGAGCCCACCGACGGCGAGGGCAGGGTCGCCCACACGCACACCTGCGACGAGAAGCCCGGCACCCGGGCGCTCGCCGCCACCGGC
>ERZ773049.84-NODE-84-length-56523-cov-12.752054_pt1 | contig 56523 bp, 83 predicted proteins | sample MGYA00580633_ERZ773049 | MGnify/ENA primary metagenome ERZ773049 (study PRJEB29015, sample SAMEA2737991) | human oral metagenome | biome: human oral; feature: human-associated habitat; material: dental | place: China | collected 2066 ...
ATTCTTGAGCTTCCACGCTCAAATTCGGCGGCGCATCGCCAAATTCTGAAGCCCATTCAGCTTTTGCCTTACGCTCCCACTCGGCGGAGATTTGATCGCTTACCGCGTTATTGTTGTAGTCAGTATCAACGGCAAGGGTAGGGCGTGATAGGGATAGCCCAATTAGCGCAATTCCCCAAACGCAAGCGGTAATCACTGCGCAAACAATCCAGTGTAGGTATTTATCAAGCCATTGGATAATTTGTTTTTTTCGGCTTGGTTGTTGCAAAAGTGCGGTAGTAAATCGTTGTTGTTTCATTTTTCACCTCAAAAAAAAGCCCTCGTTTTACGGAGGGCGAATAACCAAAGGAACCAAGTTATGAAAACTGCATAAGTTTTAAGCCCTCATGCTCGGCTGTGGGGTTGTTAAAGTTGGCTCTTGGAGGAGTTGCACCTCTGTTTAAATAACAACACTTTTTAACAAACCTATGGTTAATTAATTGCCGTTTCCGGCACCGCTAATTTCCTCTTGCTATTAGCAAACACAAGAGCCGTTGAATAAGCGCCTTTCTTTATGCTTGTAAGGCTCAAGCCCTTATTGTCACCACAACACATAAGGAATATAATTTTCCTCAACCACAACACAAGATAAGGAAATTATTATGAAAAATAATATCTTAGTCACTTACGACTTAAATAAAGCTGGGCAGAATTACGAAGCGCTTATCGAAGAAATTAAACAGTTAGGCGCATGGGCGAAAGTCCAGCAGTCTGTTTGGTATCTTCATACTTCTTATTCAGCCGATGAAGTTTTAGATCGCCTAAGCAAAGTAACTGACTTCAACGATTCTATTTTTGTTGCAAATATGAATAATGCCTCTTGGCGAGGATTATCTTCCGAAGTACAGAAATTTATTCAGGAACAGTGGTGGGCGTAGTTCCACAACTTCCAAAGCCGGTATTTTTTCCGTAGTGATTAATTCGCTCTAATGCAGAACAACATCTTTGAGCGATTAATTCCGGCTCAAGATTTCCATTTTCAACCGCTCTTAATACAGCCCATTTGATATTTTCTTTATCTCTTTCAGATAGGCCGTTTTCTTTTTTTTCTTCCATTTTTAACCTCGTTTGTTTTATGTTTGCCATTTCAAAGCGTACTCTGTCTTGCATTTGTGTTTCTGCGCGCTTGGATTCACTCTCTGCTGAATACGCTTTGAAATTCACACTTTAGTTTTGTGTTCCTCAAAACTTTAAACTTTGACGCCATCAACTGTTGCAAGCTACGCCTATCACTTACCAGTTACCGCATTGCCGCTTGTGGGTTACGGATTTTATGTATAGAGAGCTCATCGTTTCCGACTTCTTTCTGTGATTGCGTATTAGTGTGATATACGCATTGCTCCGTCCCTATACCGACTTTGCTCAACGCAGGGCTGTGCTTTCGCAAAATCCCTTTATGTTGTCACCAAATTTACCGTCTCTCCGGTATGTCACGTTTATTACGTCACGTTGACGTGCATAGTTTGTTTCATGCCGCCTTGTTAGCCTCCCTCCTGGGAGCGCATTACTGTCAGTCTCACTACGAGTCATCGGCTTGTCTAACATTGCAATAAAAGACTCTGTTCGGTTACTTACGTTTAGCTATTCCCACCCATTGGCTTTGTTTGCATTTCCGTAAGCATTCACACCGCAATGTAAGTTTTCTCCATCCGTTCATCGCTATTTGCGATCCATCGGGATTGGCGTGTTATCACAACAAGACCATAAGTCACTTACTCCTAACTACTTATCGCTAATTAATCGGTGAGCTTTGTCATTCTCACTGCCGTCTTAACTGCGCTTAAGTGTTGGTCGATGCGTTTTTATCCAGATTGTCTAAAATTGTGATGATAGTCACTTACTTAACGAATATTTTTAGTTATTCTTGCAATCAACCTTGCTATCTTTGAAAGCGGATTTTCTGGTATGTGTATTTCACATTTTAATTCGCCGTCATAAATTGCTTGGGACATTGCCTTTATTTTTTCTTTGGCTTCTTCTGGGTTATTTGCGTAAACATCGCACGCCCATTTGGTGCCTTGGAAGTAATAATGGAATAAATATTTTTTCATTGAGGACCCCCTTATGAAATTTGAAACTTACTTAGACTCTCGCATTGAATGGCGATGGCGTCTAAAAGCAGATAACGGTAAAATCATTGCAGATAGCGGGGAAGGCTATAAAAACTACACTGATTGCTCACACGCTATCGATTTGGTTAAATCTACAAATCAATCAACTCAGGTTGAAATCCTCACTTAACTATAAAGCGCCGAAAGGGGCTTTTTTCATCATAATTTTTAAAGAGCGTTGAGATTGTGTATCTCGTTTTGATGGCTATATTAAACATTATGTTTATCTACAAGTCAACATTAAGTTGATTAAATAAATTCAAAATGTTTATTTTGTTTATTCAAAATGTTGATTTTTAAAGAAATAAATTTTCAATAAATGTGTTTGTTTGCTTATTTTTTAATCAATGAATGGGTGAAAATAGAAAAGTGCGGTCGATTTTTGAGGTGTTTGGTGAGCGTAAGCAAGTTTTTGTTGCTGTTAAGCAAGCGTAATGAGGCTAGATTTTTTGGGGGTTGCATTAAATTGAGTGGAGGATAAGCAAGATTTGGTGAATTTAAGCAATGTTTAAAGAGGGTAATAAAAAACCGCCGGTGAGGCGGTTTGATGGGGTTAAATTATTTTGTGTGAATAGCTTTGAGCTCAATATGTCTGTAGTCTGTTTTGTCGCCTTTTTGTATCGAATAAAGAACAACATCGGCTTTGACAGCCTCTTGCTTAGATAATACGGTTAAATCCATTGTGATCGGTATATCAATGCGCACTCGCTTAGTAAAGATACCATCAATAAAACCATACCAACCTTTATCATAGCTATCTCGGTCGGAAGCTCTAATGTTTAGTGTAATATCTTTCAGATCGACGCTTTTTTCTTCGCTTTGTGCAATATATTCCTCCGGGGTCTGTTCCACAAGTTCTGCCGGAATTGTTACATTATTACCGCTAAATGAAATTGAGGTGCTGCCGTCCTCTTGTTTTGCTGGGTTTATAAACCCGATAGCGCTTTTCGCAAGAGCTTTTTTGTTTACCGGGCTTTTTTCGATCATAGTTTTAAATTCATCGGCAGGCACGCCAACGGCACCGGCGCTACTCACAATTACGTTATTGTAACTTCCGGAAACGTTAACATTAATATTTTTCGCGGAATCAGTTGTAACATAATGCCACACCCCAAAAGCCGCTATGCCGGCTAACACCGCTCCGAATACGCCTGCTTTCATTTTGTTCTTCTTCACGAATTTAGTTATTTGCTGATCTACGTCGTCTTTATTTTCGTTGTAGTATTTTACTTCTGCATGAATTGTTTCAATCATGCTGCCTTCTCTTACTTCGGACACTTTAAGATCAATGCTTTTAACCTTAACGCCCAAGAGATCGGATAACGCACCCTTGGTTTGTTTAGTCAATTCCTCCAAGGATTCAAGTGACTTTATCAAGTCCTTTATGCGTATTCCACCTGTTGTATTGTACTTAATTTGTTCTTCGATTGTAAAAGATAAAATGCCTTCACTCATTTAATATCCTTAGGCGTGATTTCGCCAACTGTTAGCAAAAAATCCATCTTTTCATTTAGGTGCTCCATTCGCTCGAGGATTAGTTTATTTTGCTCCTCAATACGATCCATTTGAGACGTTGCACCAAGTCGTCCAGCATGCGCGGCTTTTTCTATGCGGTCGATTTGTGACTGTATAGAGTTATCTGAGTAATAATTGTTTGTGATGTTAGCTGCGGTGTTGGTGGCAATATTGGAGCTGTCAAAGGTTGGATTGTCTATGTTGGATTGGTTAATAGACGCATTAGGGCTCCATCTATCACCAAATTTTAGATAGTCCTTGTCAACATCAAGGGCGAGTGCAAAATCGTCTATATCTCGCATTGTGAGCTGTAACTCTCCGTTTTCAATGCGGATTATCTCATGTTCCGGTACGCTTAAAATGTGCGCCATCTCAATAGTCGACTTCCCTTGTCTTTCTCTCTCTTGTTTTATTCTTTGTGCTACCGCGCGCATGATTGCCCCTTTGACCTTTATAACGTTGCAACATCAATATGGATTGTTTTGATAAATCGACCAACAAATTTTGCAGTTTGGTAGATCTCGTCTGTTATATCTTGTGGATCGTAGTCCTTATTATCTGAGTGCAATCTATACCCACCACCAACAAGTTTTTGGATACGCTTGATAAACAACGCGCCGTCTATTGCAAAAGCATAAACTCCGTCTCCGTTGTAATAATCAATATTAGTATCCAAAAACACCCAATCTCCCTTACGGATTGTCGGCTCCATACTGTCTGTTGGCACGTTCACAATCTTAATTCCTGCTGCCGACTTGCGACCAATGATCTGTAATAACCCCTCATCCGATAAAAACAGACTTGATACAATTTCGGGATAATCTGAGTTTTCAAACCCGGTCAATCCTGCTGCCGCACGCACATCTAAATAATCTATCCGGTGCTTGTGATTTCCGTCTTGTTCTGGTTTTGCCATTAACCCTGTATTGGTGCTGATTTTGTTTGCAGTGGTAATGTAAACATTTGACCCACTTATTGTTTGTTTATCTCCAATATCGGTCAAAGCAACATCATTGGCTAAAACCCACCCCATGTCATAACCTAGGACTTCCTGTATTTTTCTTGCGTTTTCGCTTTTTATTTGCCCGCGCTTAACCCAATTTGTTACGGATTGCGGCTCAACCCCTATCAACTCAGCTAAAGCCTTATTTGATCCAACCCTCTCATCATTAACGATATCAATAATCCTTTTTGAGACTGCCTTTTTTACTGGGGTATTAAGTTTATCGTTCATAACGCCTCCTGTTTTTTTTTGACAAATATAAACACATTGTTTATTAAATCAAATCATCTTTGTGTTGATTTATGTTTATTTTATAGTTAACATAAGGTTGATTTTATCAACACAACTAATTTTTAATGGAGAGCATTAATGACACCTATTGATAAAGCAATTAGCGCCATTGGGTCTCAAAAAAAATTAGCAGATGCGTTAGGTGTAAGCCCTCAATTCATCAACCAAATCAAAAGACGAGGCGGCGAATTGACAACAGATAAAGTTACACCGGAACAGTGGGTAAAAGTAACAGGACTACCTGTTAAAGATCTATTCCCACAATTTGCAAAGTTAATTTAACAAGACCAACAGAAAAGAAAACCATAAAAACAAGGCAAAAATTATGGCAATGAAGAAAGTCATCATCGAAATGATTGAGAACATACCTGGCGGCAAAAGTGCGGTAGCCGGATTTCTCGGATTTTCGGCGGCGGAGCTTGATAACCGCTTATATCAGACGAAAGGACAACGCTTTAAAAACGAAGAATTGATCGCATTGCAGCTTGAGTATGGCTGTACTGATTTTATCGAGGAGCTTTGCCGAAGTGCTGGTGGCCATTTTGTACCGGCACCAGTCGCAAGCGAATTAGATGCAGTAGAAATCTCAACTTTACAACTGCGTGAACTGTCCGCTCGTGGATTGTTGTTTGAGGCGTTAGAAAAAGCGTTAGCCGATGGTGAAATCACCACCGATGAAGAAGACACAATCCGCAAATTATTAAACAAGCATTTAGCAGCGACACAACACTCAATCGAGTGCGTGATCTCGCTAAATAAACGGCAATAAAAAACCACGGCTGCAACCGTGGTGATTTACTAAGAAAAACTTAGGAATGTAAAACATGGAAAATATTAATCAAAACGAGACGACAAGTCAAACACAATTAGCACAGATTTTAAAAGCACTCAAAAACGGCGACAAATTGACGCACTTAGACGCGGAAAAACGGTTTAACTGCTTACGTCTTGGCGCTCGTATCTATGACCTTAAAAAACGAGGTTACAACATCATCAGCAAAATGATTACCGTACCAAGCGGAAAACGTGTTGCTCAGTATTGGTTGGAGGCGTGATGAGATTTAGCACTTACATAAACAATCAAAAAGCCCTCGAATGGGGTTTAAATGCTAATCAGGCAGCTTTGTTTGATTTGCTTAATCAAGCAGTTTCGTGGGCAGAGGAAATTATTGTTGATGGTGTTGTTTATTACTGGGTATCTCGCAATAAAGTGCTTGAGGAATTGCCGTTATTTTATAAGACAAGCGACACAGTTTATCGTCACTTTTCTGAACTTGATGAGAAAGGATTAATCATTTACCTAAAACAAGGTAAGCACGGCGACAAGGATTTAATCCGACTAACCGAAAAAGGGAAATCTTGGAATGAATTTAAGCAGGAACAGATCCGAGATAACTCGGAAATAAATCCGAATTTAAGTGATGAACTCGGAAATAAACCCGAGATAACTCGGAAACAGATCCGAGATAACTCGGAAATAAATCCGACAAATAATAATACTAATTATAAAAATACTACTGATCATAATAATAAAAAAACTACGCAAAAAAATTCGCTCGATTTGCTTGCTGAATTCGGAATTGACGGACAGCTTGCCGAAGATTTTATTGCCCACCGAAAATCAAAACGAGCAGCAATCACAAAAACCGTACTTGTTGGCTATCAGCGAGAAGCGCACAAAGCAGGAATACCTCTTGCCGAAGCCATCACAATATCCATCGAGCGCAATTGGCAGGGGTTTAAAGCTGAATGGAATTGGCGTGATGACAACATGGCAACGGCTACAAACAACCGAAAAACAAGCGACTTTGCCGATGATGGTTCTTGGGCTGTAGGCAGAAAATTAAATATCGATCCTAAACTCATTCCGGAGGAGTTGAGATGAAAAACGTAATTCCAATGGAGCCCGCAAAAAGTACGGTCACAAAGTCTGATATTCCCAGCAACGCCGTTCGCTTAATTGACCGGATGTTTGTGCGATTGAAATCCATCTTCCCAGCATGGAAACACGCATTTGATAGCGAGATTGAGTACAACGAAACAAAGCAAGTTTGGCTCGAAGAATTATTCAAAGCGGGAGTTGTGAATCCTCAATCCCTAAAACGAGGATTGGACTTGGCGGCAAAATCCGAAAGCCCATTTTTTCCGAGCGTAGGGCAATTTATTGCTTGGTGCCAGTTTGAAGACTATCACGCATTAGGATTGCCGACAGCCGAAGAGTTGATCCAGCGTTACAAAAACTACATGGGCTATGCGAGATTTAACCAGCACGAATTCAAATATCAGTCCAAAGCGGAATATTGGGTGCTCAAGACGATTTACAACCAATACTGGAATAAACCGCTTGATGACACGCTGAAAGCCATCCCAAGAATTTTGAACGAAGCCGCCGAAAAAGTGCGGTCGGGATTTGAGTTCGAAGACATCCCGGAAATGATTGAACAGAAAATCGTAAATCTCCCACAAGAAAAAATATTAGCACACATCGCCAACTGCAAGGCAGCATTGAGAGGACAAGCGGCATGACAGAGCAACAATTTGACCGCAACACATGGCAAACTCCTAAGTATGTTTTTAACGCCATGAATCGCAAATATCGCTTTGATATTGACGGCGCGGCGGATGTTAAAAACGCACTATGCGAAATGTACATCACCAAGTCCGAAGATATTACAGACCGCAGAACGCAAAACCGCATACCTGTTGGGTCAAGAATTTGGATTAATCCACCGTACTCAGACCCGATGCCATTTGTGCGCGCGGCGATTAATTTAATGACTGAGCGGGATTGTGTTGTAGTGATGTTACTCCCCGCAGATAAAACTACCCGTTGGTTTAAGACCGCGCTTTTATACGCCACTGAAGTGATTGATGTTGTCGGTGGGAGAATTAATTTTGTAAATCCAGTCACCAAAAAAGAGGTTAAGGGTAACAGCAAAGGCTCAATGTTTGTAATTTTCGATCCGAATAATCAACACCAAGTACAAGGTTATGTAACGTTGGATTTTTTAAAAAAGCGTGGTGGTTACGATGACCGATAAGCAAGTCTTTTTTTTACGTAACGAGCAAGTGCGGTCAAATTGCCAATCGTTTATCCAAGATTTACCAACGGACGATAAAAAGCCGTTGGTTATCAAAATCCAGCCGATGACACGCAACCTTGAGCAAAATGCGAAATTTCACGCCATGTGCCAAGACGTGGCAAATCAGGCGGAATTTATGGGCCGGAAATTATCAATGGAGCAATGGAAAGTCTTATTTATCTCCGGTCATGCAATCGCAACAAATCAAAAAGCGGATGTGGTGCCTGGGCTTGAGGGTGAATTTGTGAATATCCGTGAGAGCTCGGCAAAAATGAGCGTATCACGAATGGCAAGCCTTATAGAGTACGTAACCAGTTGGGGCGTACAAAACGGGGTTAAATTTAACGATAGATGGGGATTTTACGGAAGATGAAAGATGTTGATTGGAACTGGATTGCGTATTTAATTTTTACCGCATTTATTTTTTGGTTGTTTAACGGTGCCGGGCAATGATTGAGGTAGGAACCATGATTTTATTTTTGATTGCATTTTCGGCTGTCCTGTTTTTTCTTTTCGAACAGCCCCTTGCCGCCACCCTTGTTTTGTGTGGAGCTTGTTGGCTTTCCGGTTGGTATTTTGCTCATAGCACGGTTGCAACAGAGTGCGAGAGATTGGGCAAGTTTTACGTTGGCAAAAACGTTTATCAATGCTCAAAAATTGAGACGATCGAGGATAAATAATGTTAGAGGTAATTTTACTCCTGCTCATTGCGATGATTTTTGTTGCTGTGGTGGTTGTGGTTTTGGATTGGTTTATTGGTGATGGATGGTGGTTTGATGAGTAAAGAGAAATTTGAACGCACAAAGCCGGTTGTGAATGTTGGCACTATAGGTCATGTCGATCACGGAAAAACAAAACTCACGGCAGCAGTAGTAACGGCAATAGCGGCTAACTTAGCGTGTAAATCGGTTGATGATGTAAACGAAAAACTAACGCTCGGATTAACAAAAGAACGTGATGACTGGCGCAAGTGGAGACAGTCAGGCAATAAAGGTAAGAGTGTGATTAATGGGGTGAGACGGTGACTACTCCAAAAACTAAAACCCTCAAGCCAAAAAAATGCAAAGTATGCGAAATTGAGTTTATCCCCAAAAACTCTCTCCAAAAAGTTTGCTCACCTAAATGCGCACTTGATTTAGCCCGCCAAAACGCACAGAAAGAGCGATACAAGGCGGAGAAGAAAAAACTGAATGAACGTAAGGCAAGGCTGAAAAGTCGTTCAGAGTGGCTAAAAGAGGCTCAGGCGGTATTTAATAAATTTATCCGTTTACGGGATAAAGACCAACCTTGTATCAGTTGCGGTCGATATCATCAAGGACAATACCATGCCGGGCATTATCGGAGTGTAGGTGCCTGCCCGGAATTACGATTTTGCGAATTGAACGTACATAAGCAATGCGCCCCTTGTAATGACCATAAGAGCGGAAACATCATTGAGTACCGGATTAATCTCGTCAATAAAATCGGCGCAGATAAAGTGGCTTGGTTGGAACGACAAGACCACGAGGCGAAAAAGTACACAGCCGAAGATTGCAAAGAAATCATCAAACACTATAAAGCGAAAATTAAAGAGTTAGAGGTCTTAAATGAGCATTAACATCAACAAAGTATCGGTGCAATGGGGATATTGGGCTACTCCTCGTTATGAGGGTGAATATCCACGCGTATCAGCAGGATTTGCAGAGCTTAAATGCGATGCGCGCTATTTGCCAAAATACCGGGTGCAGCCGATAGATGATGACTTGGGTATGCAGATTGACGGGCATATGCAAATAATGAAACGGGTATCGCCCGATTTGTACGATGTCTTTATGCTCACTTACGTTAAGCGGTGGGATAACGTTGATATTTGCCGACACTTAAATTTATCAAGACGAGAGTATTTTCAACGCCTCAAAACTGCCAAAACATCACTGCTTTTGATGATTGAGTGTCAAAATTGTATTTTTGTTGCATAAATGCTTGACAGTGCGCACTAAAAATGTATCATTGTATGTAAGTTGCGGTTTTAGCGCATAGCAAACGCACAAAGAATTATTTACAAGCCCTGATCGGAAACGGTCGGGGTTTTTTATTTGGTGATTATGATGGCACTTGTAAATATTCGGTTAGAAAACGATGAAGTAGATCAAGGAATATCTCGAGATCTTGATGTTGTGGGCTACCGGCTTGAAAATAGAGCAAGGTGCGTTCTTCGCTTCCAAAATAAGAAAATGGACGATAATTCCAGGCAAAAGCTAAATGAGCTGTATCAAATGCTTCAGGCGGCACGCCAAATTCACTCCCCAGTTGTTCGCGATGAGTGTGTAAATAATCGATAAATTGTTCATCAATAGTTTGGATAAATGAAAGGTTTTGAGCCGTTTTGATATTTTTGAAGGAAAACTCAAGATAAGTGTAAGATGTGTCCCTGTTGTCCTTAAATGCCCAATAGCCACAACCTAACGTGAGGTAAGGTGAGTCTTCTTTGTTAAGGTCAATGAGCAGTTTTTTTAGCATGGGGGAGTATTTGGCTTCAGGTATCTCTTCTATGAGATTTGGGTATTTAATTAAGTTGAAACCTCCGACACAGGGAGATGATGTGTCGCTTGTTGAGTCTCCTTCTCCTGATTGATACGGGAAGTTATAGTAACCATCATTTAATTTATCAATTTCAATCATTTTTAATCTCTGCTGATTTAGTTGTGGAAAATTAATTTTAGCAGAATTCACGCCCACCGTAATTGGTGGGCTTTTTTATTGCCTGAAACACGGCGGAGAAAACAATGCCGATGAAAGAGCCTGATGTGTGGGCAATGATTATTGCCTGGCTACAATTAAATTTTGGTAACGGGACAATTCACAGTGCCGGTGCCGCAATTTTTATGTCGCTTTTAAGAATGGGATTTATGCGCAAGAAACCTGCATTTCGCTACGTATTTATTGATGCAATGATTTGCGCGTCTATAGCCGGGGTTACCGTGCCAATATGTACGCACCTTGTTGGCCATGCGGAATTTTCCGGCTTTCTCGGTACGATGATTGGATTTATCGGCACCGAGAAGATCCGAGAATTTTTATTTAAATTTATCAACCACCGAGTAAATGACGGTGATATTAGTTATAGACGCAGCAACGGAAGTAAATTCGATGATGATAATTTCAGAGAGTAAATTTAATCAGGTTTTCCCACACGCGAAAAAAGGCGTTTATGCGGCGATTGAAAAGCAAATCGAAAAAGCCGGATGCGTTACTAAAATCCAACAAGCGATGTTTTTAGCTCAATGCGGACATGAAAGTGCGGGATTTTCCGTTTTTACCGAAAATCTAAACTACTCCGACTATGCGCTAACTCAATACTTCCGCAAGTATTTTGACGCACAAACCGCTAAAAAATACGCTCGCAAGCCTGAGCAAATTGCCAATCGAGTGTATGCCAATAGAATGGGTAACGGTGATGAAGAAAGTGGCGACGGCTGGCGCTATCGTGGTCGTGGAATTATCCAAATTACCGGCAAGAAAAACTATATCGCTTTTCGCAACTGGTTGGGGCGTGATTTTGCTTTACATGAGCTGGCGGAAGATTTGGATTTGGCTGTGTCAGTTGCCGTGTGGTACTGGCAAGCAAACGAATTGGCAAGTCTAGCAAGCGTTGAAAAGGTTACTGTCCGAATCAATGGCGGAACAAACGGGCTTGCTGACCGGGTGGCGTTATATCGCAAATTAATGGCGTAATTATGATTGGATTAAATCAAATATTAACGGCTGCAATTTTGGGCTTGTGCGGTTGGATTTGGTATCAAAGCGACACTATCTCTGACATCCGTGCCGAAAACCAAGCTCAAGCCCAAACCATAAAAGCGCAACAAGAAGTCAACAAGGTCTTAAATGTTGCACTACAACAAGAGCGTGCGGCGGTAATTGAGCAACAACAACGCAATGACGAAATCGAACGGATGGCAACAGAAAATGCAGAATCAATTAAAACGATTATTAAAACACAACCTTGCGCCAATACTCGTCTGCCTCAGTCTGCTCTTGAGCGCCTGCGGAAGTAACACAACCAAGACGAGCTATATCTACCCACCTCAAGCCTACACGGTGCCGTGTGCTAAGACAGCATTTACCGGTGAGACTTACGGTGATGTAGTCATACAGCTTGTTAAGGTAACAGCAGAGCGAGACAAGTGCGCAAGCCAGGTAGATAATCTCAATAAGTGGATTAACCAAACCAAGACCGCCAATTAAAGTGCGGTCTTTTTTTATCAGCAAAAACAAAAGGAGCAATTATGCTAACAATTAAAATCATCCAAGATGGTGTAACGTCAATCACCGAAAGCAATAGCTTTGCATTTTACGATGAGACCTCTCGTGAGTACAAAGAGATGCTCAGACTGGCGGACAAACTAAAAGAAAAGCCGACCTCACTTAATGGCATCTACTACGCTCAACCAATCTATGGAGATCAAGAGTGTAAAGAGGTTATCCGTGAGGAGTCACTCTACTGCTCGGCTCGAAACAATCCAACAGATAAAATCATTGGTTTGATGGTTGATGTTGAGCTTGATGATGAGTACGGAGAGTTTGGCGTTGAGAAAGAGGCTGCATACAGTCTAATCGGTGACAAAGACCATATCTACGTTACCAATGAGCAAGGTAAGACGGTATTTAATATTTAATTCTCAAACAAAGGCGGCTAACAACAGTCGCCTTTGTTTTATATATGCTACATATCTTAGCTATACCCCTGCTTAAAGCATTAAAAATATCGGGGTTATATCTAAGCTATGTGATGTAAATGTTACATTATTTGGATTTTCGCAAATTATTAATTAACTCCTCGAGTGCAAATTGCAAAATATATGAGTGTGGTCTGTATCTATCATCTGTGCGGAGGTAGTTGTATAGCCCGCTCCGGTTAACGCCGATACGCATGCCTATTTCGGTTGTTGTCAATCCGAAATCATCTTGCAGGGTTTGAATGAGCTGTAAAAAATACTCACGGCTCGGGTTAAAGTAAATTTGTGCATTTGGTTTTGTTGTGCTCATTAATACCTCTTGTAAAGACATAAATATTATTAGATAATACGTTGACAATGTCAACAAAATAAGATAACATGAGTATTAATATTAGATTAATGTGAGGCAATTATGAAAGCATTGTCGGTGAGGCAGCCGTGGGCATATCTGATCGCAAGTGAGCAAAAGACGATCGAGGTGCGCAGCTGGCGTACAGATTATCGCGGTAAAATATTAATCACTGCGTCAAGTGCAGAACAAAATAGCTGGGTCTTAAATAAGCAAATTAAAAATTACACATTGTTGCCGCCGGGTGTAATGATGTGTGTTTGTGATTTAGTTGATGTGCGCCCGCTAACAGAGCAAGATAGAGATGCCGCTTGGTTAGCAGATGATGACAAAATAGACGGGTTGTATGCTTGGGTATTAGCAAACCCGCAAGCAGTCATGTTAAACAAAGTGATCGGCAGATTAAAATTGTTTGACGTTGATGATGAGCTGATTGTGCCAATGTTAGACGATCACAACTGGTTGCAATACGCGGCAGAGCTACAGCCGGTAAAAGCAAAAATAAATGATAACAGTCTAATCTTTGACTAATCAGATAATGAGAGATGAGCCACCGTAAAAGGTGGCTTTTTTATTGGAGAAAATATATGGCATTACCAAAAGTTACCCCTGTTTATCAGGGTACGCGCCGTAGTAGTTTGCAACGTGGCGCGGTTAAACCGCACTACAAAGGTGTAATTAACCCTGGTGCAGCCCGATCATTACAGCGTAGTACCGGCCGTCGTAAATCAATGGGCGGCGCAGGCGGCTAATATGAGCAAACTTTACGATCCAATCAAGGCGCAATCAAACATGACCGACAACGTCATTGTGGCTTTTTCGGGTGGTAAGGATAGTGTTGTCACGCTTGATTTATGTTGTCGGTATTTCAAGCGTGTTAGCGCTTTTTTCATGTATCAAGTCCCCGATTTAAGCTTTCAAGAGGCGACTATTAACTTCGCCGAAAAAAAATACGGCATCACAATAGATCGAATCCCTCACTTTGAGATTTCAGAAATCATTGCCGCAGGCACATTCCGCAAAGAGGATTACTCCACCCCAATTATTAATATTAACGACTGTTACAGATATGTGCGGCTGATTAATGATTCTTGGTGGATTGCCGCAGGTGAACGAATTGCAGACAGTATCGTAAGACGAGCGATGATTAAACGTTCCGGTTGTATTGATGAAAAGCGTGGTCGGTTTTATCCGGTGGCGAATTTCAACAAGGAAGAAATCCTAAGATATATCAAGCATCACAATTTAAAGCCGGCACCTGAAACAGCCGTAATTGGCCACTCATTTAGATCGCTTATGCCGCGTGACGTTTGGTCTATCAAACAATACTACCCACAAGACTTTGAAAAAATTAAGCGTTGGTTTCCATTCGTGGAAGCAAGCGCAATGCACTATGAGTTATACGGCGATGGCAAAAACAAACCTACAGAAGTTCGAGATGGCAACGCTCAAGCGGAGTGAGATTCTGCCACACCCGAAAAATCCGCGCGTAATTGATAAGAAAGCGCAAAAGAACTTATTCGATAAAATGGGTGAAGTCGGCTTATTACAACCGCTCATCGTAAATAAGCGAACAGGCTATCTATTAGGCGGTCATCAAAGACTGGCAGTAATGGATAAGCACGAGAAATACAAAGAAAACACCAAAGAAAACGACTATGAATTAGATGTCGCTATTGTTGACCTGCCCGAAAAAGAAGAGCTGGCAATGTTGGTGTTTTTGAATAACCCTTCCGCACAAGGCACGTGGCAAACAGAACTTCTTGCTGAAATTAATTTAGATTTCGGCGTCTCGTTTAACGAGATGGGCTTTGATTCTATTGATGTGGATTTAATCTTTGATGGGGATAGTCGATTTAGTGAGTTGTTTGCGGATACACCAGAAGTACGAGAAACAAAAGCAAGCCTAGAGGAAATCAAGGCTCACCGCAAAGAATCCACAGAAAAACTAAAGGAAGCAAACTCCGCGGAATTTTATTTCGTTGTTGTCTGCAAAGATGAAAAAGAAAAGCGCGAACTCTTAAAAAGCATGAATATTCCTGCTCACGAAAACTATATCAGTGGCGCAGCGCTTGAGGGATTAAAGCGAGGTGACTAAATGACAGAGCAAAAAGAGAAGAACAAAGGTGGTCGCCCCCAAAAGAATTTAACCGAAGGGCAGTTAGCGCAGGTAGAGGCGTTAGCTGCTTTTTTAACGATAGAACAAATCGCGGATTTTTTTGAAATCACCAAGCCGACTTTTCATGCTATTTGCGAAAGACAGCCAGAGGTTTTTTTACGCTATAAAAAAGGGCGAACTAACGCAGTAGGCACAATCGCAAAATCATTAATCCAGCAAGCGAGAGAAGGCAATCTTTCGGCGCAAATCTTTTACTTGAAGACTCAGGGCGGATGGCGTGAAACAAATAACGTTGACTTGACATCTTCTGACGGCTCAATGACACCAAAAACAATTATCCGAAAAGTGGTAGATCCAAAAGATGGAACTGGAGATTCAAACACCTAGATGGTTTTTACCATTTATTCAACCCTGCCGATACAAGGGCGTAAAAGGCGGTCGTGGTAGCGGTAAATCGCACACGGTAGCGGAGGCGCAAGTAGAAAGAGCAATTATTGATCCAAATTATCGGCTTGTATGTATTCGTGAGATTCAAAAATCCCTCAAGTTTTCATCAAAAGCCCTGATTGAATCAAAGATTCGTCAATTTGGCGTTTCTCATTTATTCGACATCACAATGAATGAGATTAAGCGCGTGGACGGTGAAGGGATAATGATTTTCCAAGGTATGCAAGACCACACCGCCGACAGTATTAAATCCTTAGAAGGCTTTGATTGCGCATGGGTGGAAGAAGCGCAGAATCTCTCTTACCGCAGTTTGCAGTTACTCCGACCAACTATCCGTAAATCAGGCAGTGAAATTTGGTTTACTTGGAACCCGGATCAAGAAAGCGATGCTGTAGATGAGTTTTTTAACAGTGCGATTGCGAATCAAGCCGATGGTTTCACGCTTGCGCATGTGAACTTCGATCAAAATCCATTTTTACCGGATGAACTCCTAAAAGAAATGGAGTACGACCGCAAATACAATCCGGCAACATTTGGGCATGTTTGGCTTGGTGAATACAACATTAAAAGCGATGCGCAGATTTTTGCGGGCAAATTTATTGTTGATGAATTTACCCCAGAAAGCGACTGGCATGGGCCATATCAAGGGTTGGACTTTGGGTTTGCGCAAGACCCTACGGCGGCAGTGCGTTGCTGGGTACACAATGACGAACTTTATGTAGAGCATGAAGCGGGCAAAATTGGGCTTGAATTGGATGAGACGGCACAGTTCTTGATGAAAAACATTCCGGACTTTGAAAAATACGTTGAGCGAGCAGATAGCGCGCGTCCTGAGAGTATTAGTTTCTTGCGTCGGCACGGATTGGGGCGAATTGAACCGGTTAGCAAGTGGTCGGGCAGTGTTGAAGATGGCATCGAACACATTAAATCTTATAAGCGCGTAGTGATCCATCCGCGCTGTGAAAATACTGCGCGAGAGTTTCGCCTTTACAGTTATAAAGTGGATAAAAAGTCGGGTGATATTTTGCCGATTGTGCTAGACCAAAATAACCACTACATAGATGCGCTTAGATATGCGCTCAATCCGTTGATACAAAAACGCGGAGATTTTAAACAAACCGCATTTAGGCTTTATTGAGGGTGATTATGAATTCAGTATCAAGTGTTAGTGCGGAGATGACTAACCTACACATTAAAACACGAATTATTGACGATCTTCTTGGTGGCACATTGTCAATGCGCGCTGCCGGTCAGAAGTATTTATTCAAAATGCCGCTGGAAGACAAAGGCGCTTATGAGAATCGGTTGAACCGCTCAACGCTCTATCCGGCTTTAAGTGAAACATTGGCGCAAATGTGTGGCAGGGTTTTTTATTCCCCGATTAATGTTTCAAATGTGAATGCAAAGATTGTGGAAGATATTTTGCCCGATGTTGATACGGAGGGAAATGCGTTAGACGTGTTCGCTTCTCAGTGGTTTTATGCTGCATTAGCTTACGGCGTAAGTTTTGTGCTGGTGGACTACACAAAAACTGGTGAAGCGAAAACAAAGGCAGAAGAAAAAGCGATTGGTGCCCGCCCTTACCTTGTCCACATCAAGCCGCAAAATGTCCTAGGCATTAAATACGATCGCATTAACGGTAACAAAGTCATGACGCAATTCCGCTACAAAGAATTTGTAACGGAGGAGGATGGGGAATTTGCTACCAAAGTCGTAGAACAGATTAACGTACATGAAATTGGTCGAGTGCGTAAATATAAACCTCAAAGTGATGGCAATGGGAAATCGTCTTTTGTTGAGATTGAGAATATCGAAGTCAAAGCAAACGGGGTGCCTTTAACCTTCATTCCGATTGTGCCGTTTATCACTAAAAAGACCGGTCATTTTGCATTGGGTGAACCGCCATTGATGGAATTGGCAAATCTAAATGTTAAGCACTGGCAAAGCCAAAGTGATCAAGACAACCTCTTAAATACCGCAAGAGTACCTTTGCTTGTTCGAATTGGTGTGACTGATGATTCTACGGTAAAAATCGGGAACAGCATTGTTGATTTACCTGTCGGCGCTGATTTGCGTTATGTGGAACATACCGGCTCAGCCATTGCCGCCGGGCAGAAAAGTTTGAATGAGCTTGAAACGCAAATGCGCGTCGCAGGTGCCAAATTGCTTGAAAAAGCCGATATGGCGATGACTGAAAGTCAGGCGCAAGATGAGCAAAATAAAGAGATTAGTGCATTACGATTATATGCTAATCGTTTTGAGGATGCGCTAGATTTAGCACTTGAATATGTCGGTGCTTGGCTCGGCATTGAAAGTAAAGAAGTTGGGCATGTTGAAATTAGCGGCAATATTGATGGCAACCTTGACCCTAACGCCTCAATGGATAGTGTGATTAAATTGCAATCCGCCGGCATTATTTCCAAACAAACAACGTTCGAAGAGGCGAAACGCCGTGGGCTTATTTCTGATAACGTAACTTGGGAAGATGAGCAAGCGAGAACGGACGGTGAGGGCTTGAGCGATGGTGAATTCAGCGAATAAAACTCCTGATGAATTATTGGAAAGCCTCTTAGCAGATCGAAAGATTTTATTGTTCCGCTATGATGCGCATTTACGCCGAGAAATTTATAAGAAATTGACCGTGTTACAAAAGCAGTTGATTAATAAAATTTCTGTTGTCGGTGTAGATGGAGTGAATCAACGCGAACTTAATCGATTGCTGAAAGAGGTTAAGGAATTAGTCACAGAGACGTATAAGCACATCAGTGACTATTCGTCCGATGAGTTGAATTCGCTTTTGCCGGTTGAAACAGTAGCAGTTCATAAAATCTATAATGCGGCTTTTAAGTTTGATTTATTCTCGCCCTTGCCGGAATACAAAATTAAGGCGATTAAAAGTGCCGTCATTGTTGCCGGTTCACCGCTGAATGATTGGTGGGCTAAACAAGGTGACGATGTAGCCTTTAAGTTTTCCGGCATTATTCGGCAAGGTATGTTAGATGGAAAGCAAACCTCTCAACTCGTTACCGAAACAAAGGAATTGTTGCAAGGATCGCGCAGATGGGCTGAAACATTAGTGCGAACAGCGGTAATGAAAGTGCATGATAAGGCGCACGAGGTGTTGAGAGATGAAAATGCCGATATTATCAAAGGTGAGCAACATATTAGCACGCTTGATTTGAGAACATCTGATGTTTGTCGTGTCCGTGATGGTAAGGCTTGGGATTTAAATAAAAAGCCAATAGGTCATAATTTAGCTTACCAGCGACCACCATTACACCCTAATTGCCGAAGTACGTTACGCTTAGTTACTAAGTCGTGGCGTGAGCTTGGTCTTGATGCCAACGACATACCAGAAAGCTCCCGTGCGAGTATGGATGGCCAAGTTAAAGATAATCTCAATTACGAAAATTGGCTTAAATCAAAAACGACCGAACAGCAAGATGAGGTGTTAGGTAAAGGAAAAGCCGAGTTATGGCGTAAGGGAATTATAACCTTCAGGGATATGCTCGATCAGTCCGGCAGACCACTAACCTTAAAGGAGTTAAAAGAGCTTTATGAGTGAGATTATCCACGTTTACCCACTAAATGACTTTAGGGAGCATGAGTGCGACCCAGAAAGCCCGAATTGCTGGTGCAATCCAACGCTAGATGAAGAAGGGATTTGTATTCATAACGCCATGGATCAGCGCGAGAAATACGAAACAGGGCAATTATTGCCACACTAAATTAATTTTTAACCACGAAACCGCTTACATCGGAAGGTGTAGGCGGTTTTTTATTATCCACGATTCGGAAGAATCACAAGCAAATAGGACGGAAGTTCATGAAATTAAAACTCGATGAAAACGGCAATGTAGTAGTTCAAGATGGCAAGCCTGTTTACGTTTACGATGACGGGAAAGAAGTTGCCTATGATGTTCCAGCAGCAGTTGCCAAGATCGGCTCGTTAAATGCAGAAGCAAAACAACACCGTGAAGCAAAAGAAGCGGCGGAAGCCAAGCTTAAAGCGTTTGATGGTATTGAAAATGCGGAAGCAGCGAAAAAGGCGTTAGAAACCGTTAAAAATCTTGACGATAAAAAACTGATTGATGCCGGCGAAGCTGAAAAAGTGAAAGCGGAAGTCGTGAAACAGTACGAGCTAAAACTTGCTGAAAAAGATGCTGAAATTGTGAAAGCAAAAGACGCATTACATAGCGAAGTGATTGGCGGTGCGTTCGCACGATCTAAATTCATTTTAGACAAAATGGCAATTCCAGCGGACATGGTTCAGGCGTACTTTGGCAAGCACTTTACCTATGAAAATGGCAAGGTAATCGCAAAAGACGCATTAGGTAATCAAATCTTTAGTCGTAAAGTACCTGGTGAAGCGGCGGACTTTGACGAAGCAATCGAGCAAATTGTCTCTAACTACCCACAAAAAGACTACATCCTGAAAGCAAGCGGCAACTCCGGTAGCGGTTCAGGTGGTAGTTCCGGTGAAGGTGGTTTTAAAAACCCTTGGATGAAAGAACATTGGAATATGACTGAACAAGGGAAAATCTTTAAAGAGTCGCCTGAACGCGCCAAACAGTTGGCGGAACAGGCTGGTATCAAAATCTGACAAAAGGAAAATTTAAATTATGGCAGCAGTAAAAATTTCTGACGTTATCGTTCCTGAAATCTTTGCACCTTATGTGATCAATCGTACCGTGGAAAAATCCGCGTTATGGCAATCCGGTATCATCTCTAATATTGACGAATCAAGCTTATTGGCCCAAAAAGGCGGCGCATTAATCAATATGCCGTTCTGGAATGACTTAAGCGGTGATTCTGAAGTGTTATCCGATTCCGGACGCTTGACCGTGAACAACATTAAAGCAGGTGCAGACGTGGCCATTTTACATGCGCGCGGTAAAGCATGGGGCGCAAACGACTTGGCGCGCGCTTTAGCCGGTGATGACCCAATGAATGCTATCGCTGAAATGGCGGTGGAATATTGGGCACGCGAAATGCAGAAGATTACATTAGCCACCTTAAAAGGTGTGTTTGGCTCCGCAACAATGGCAGGCAACTTGTCCGACATTTCCAAAGCCTCTGGCGCAGCGGCTGTAATCGGCGGTGATAAATTTATTGACGCATCTTTCAAACTTGGCGATGAAGTCAATCAATTAACCGCAGTCGCAATGCACTCCGCCACTGCCGCTGTATTAGCAAAACAAGGCTTAATCCAAACCATCCGTGACGCCGATGGTGTTGTGTTGTACCAAACCTACATGGACAAACGAATCATTGTTGATGACTCTATGCCTGTAGAATCTGGTGTTTACACCACCTACTTATTTGGTGCCGGTGCTATCGGTTACGGTGAAGTGGGTGCGCCTGTGCCGGTTGAAACAGATCGTGACAGCTTGGCAAGTGAGGACATCCTCATTAACCGCCGTCACTTCGTTTTACATCCGCGTGGTGTTAAATGGAAAGGTGCTGCCGGCATTGCTCCAGTGAATACCGGATTGGCAACCGAAAGCAACTGGGAACGCGTTTACGATCCGAAACAAATCCGTATCGTTGCATTTAAGCATAAATTAGCTTAACGCAATAACCACTCACATAACCGCTCAGAAATGGGCGGTTTTTTTATTGGGAGTTTTTATGGGCCTAGCGTCTTTTAACATGATGTACGAAGAACAAGCGAGATTGCGGCAGCAGCAGAACGACTCTACATTAGATGTTGCAAAATTATCAATCGAACAAATCAAAGCCAAGTTAACCGAATTTGGTGTTGAATTTGATCCACAAACAAAGAAACCTGAATTATTGGCATTGTTGCAGGAAACTTTGAAACAAGCATAACGGAGTGATTATGGTCGATTTAGTTATCCCTGATGATTCTTACGTTACGCTTGAGGAAGCGAATCGTTATCACGCTATGAGAGAGAGCTTTAGTGTTTGGGGCGAGCTTGAAGATAATGTGAAATTACGACGGTTAGTGAGTGCATCCGATTTTCTCGATGTGAACTATAAATTCCTTGAGAAAAAGCTTAACTCTAGCCAACCACGGCAATTTCCCCGCACCAATACCGGTGGAACGGACGGAAATGGCATTCCTACGGTAGTAAAAATCGCCGTCTTTGAATTGGCGTTGCAATCCGACCTGAATCAAAACGAAGAACAGAAAATGTCTAGCGTAAAAGTTGGGCCGTTATCCGTGAATTACGAACAAAGCCGAGGGCTTGATACAAAAGCCAATCGTTTTTCTTACGTGAAATCATTGCTCGATTCTTACTTGGATAAAAATACCGGTTTCGGTACGGTTCAAATGTTGCGGGGGTGATATGTACGGCAAGTTGCAGAATGTGTCAACCAAACTAATTAAGCAATTTGGTGTGCCATGCGTGGTGCGATCTGAAAAAGCAGGTCGTTATAACCCTGAAACCGGAGAAGTTGAAAGCCGATCCCGTTCGGAAGAATCGGCGCATTGTCTGTTTGATAATTTAGCTTATGACTTTAGCCGTAGCGGACAAAATACCTCAAACATGGTGCAGCAAGGCGATGTGTTGATTTATGTTACCGCTGAAGCTAACCCAGCAATTAACTCCAAGATCGTTGCAGGTGAGGAAAAATGGACTGTCATTAATTGCCAGCCAATTAAGCCGGCCGGCACTGCTGTTATCTATCAATGTCAAGCGCGAAAGGTTGAGTAATTTTTATGGGTGGATTCTCGGCTGACATAGAAAAATTTCGGCTTAGCACAATGCGGCGAGCGGATACCTTAATTCGGAAAGTTGCGATAGACACCTTTGAACGTGTCAGAGCAAAAACACCAGTAGATACAGGGCAACTGCGAGCAAGCTGGACTGTTTCCTTAAATAATCAACCATCCTCATTTTCCGGTGCAAGTAACGCACTTTCATCCGTTAAGTTTGGCGATACGATTATTATCGCGACAGATAAAGTCTATGCTCCGATGCTTGAATATGGGTTATACCCTAAACCAGGCGGTGGAAAAACAATTAATGGATTTTCCATTCAGGCGCCAAATGGAATGGTGAGAATCACTGTTCAGGAAATGGAAGTTTGGTTGAAAAATAATGTGAGGTTCGCATGAAGCAAAAAGTGCGGTCTGTTTTACAAAAACACTTAGAAGCTTTAGGTAAGTTTAATACGGCATGGGAGGGAGTAAAAACTGCACCGAAACTGCCTTATCAAACAGTTTATTTAAACATATCTGCAAGTGAGACCGGGGCAATCTCTGATCGACCTCTTGCGGAAGAAGTCGGATTTTTTCAGGTGACGTTGTTTTATGAATCTGGAATGGGAACGAAGTCGATAGAGGATCGAGCCGACATCATCCGAAATCACTTTTACGGACAATCATTCACAAAAGACGGCGTTCAAATCGTTATCCATAAACCACCAAATATAGGTGGTGTTTTTTTGAGTGACGATAAGTTGGCACTGCCTATTACTATCAATTTTACTGCTTACGAACTATAGGAGAAAACTATGTCAAGCGCTCAAGGCGTAAAACGTAAGGTCATTATTGCCAAGGAAACATCCTTTGGTACAAAAGCCACTGCCGGTTCAGGCAAAATTATTCCTCGCACGGAATGCTCGCTAAATACCAACTTTGATTCATTCTCAAGTGATGAAATCAGAGCCAATATGCAACGCTCACCATCGATTGTTGGCTTTGAAAAAGTTGAGGGAGATTTAAAAGGCGAGCTTGCAGCGGGACAATGGTCGCAATTTTTAGCGTCTGCGTTGCGAGGGAATTGGACTGAGGCAAAAGATCCAATTATCAAAAAGACCGCCGGCACAGGAGAGAAAAAAGGGAAGATACTTATCGTCCCTGAAACTGCGCATACTACCGATTCATACACGATTGAAGATGTATTTTCAGATATTAACGTTAGCCGAGTTTATACCGGTTGCCGAGTATCAAAAATCAGTATTGATGTTCAGCCAAATGGCATTGCTACGATGACGGTAACATTCCTTGGACAAAAAGGGGAAGAAAGTACGGCACAATACTTTACCTCTTCTTCTGAAATCACCCAGTCGCCAAAACTTGCCGGTGTAAATGGGCAACTTCTTGTGAATAAACAAAAGGCGGCGTTAGTCACCGGTTGGAAAGTTGATATCGATCTGAATGCATCTAGCGAGCCTGTACTTGGTGCCAAGTATGCGCACGATGTGTTTATTGGGACGGTGGCTGTTAGCGGATCGTTCACGATGTATTTCCAAGATAAAAGCATGATTGAGGCAGTACGCAATGGCGCCAACCTTTCTCTTGCTTTGAGAATGGATGCCGGTACAGAGAAAGATGCTGATTATATGACGTTTATCTTGCCAGGCATTAAAGCGACCAGCGTCACTATTGATGACGGTGCCAAAAACTTGATTCAGACGTTAAATTTTGATGCATTCCCGGCTGTTTATGACGACCAGAGCACAATTGATGATGTATTGAAAAAAGCAACCACAATGATTATTCAGGACACTCTCGCATAATCCACAAACAGCAAATGAATAAAGGGCTTACTTCCAAAGTAGGCCCTTTTTTTATTCAAAAAAATCAAAAGGAAATAAAGCATGGACTTTTCAAAGTTAAGCATTTCGAAGTCAGAGAACGAAAAATTTAAATTCGAAGTATTGCACCCAATTTCAGGTGATGGCACAGGAACATTCCTTGAAGTGTTAGGCTCAGAAAATAGCGCAGTACGTAAACACCATACCGCCCTATTGCGAAAAGCGCAAAAGCAAGATTTTGAAAACTTGCGCACAAATAAACCTAAATTTGATGACTTGGAAGAATTACGCGAACAGGCTATCGAAAATGCGTTAGTGCGCCTTGTCGGATGGGAAAATTTAGAATGGGATGGTAAAGAATTAGAATTTACCACAGAAAATGCCCGTAAGGTACTAACCGCTTGCCCGTGGATGTGCGCTCAAATTGTTAAAGAATCTGACGACTTGGGAAACTTCTTAAAGGCCTAATTGATGAATTGTGCGACTACGCACAGGCAGAATTTAGGCTTGATGTAACGCCAAAAGATTCGAAATCTACTATTAGAGAGCACCTAACCACAATTTGGGAGCAAACCGGTTTTATGCCGGCGGAGCTAGATCTAACTCCGCCATCTCCCACAATCTCTTATTTACTTCAATATTTCTACGAATTATGCCAGTCACGACAAATTGGGATGACTGTCAATCCACTGTCGTTTACTGAGATTGACGCATGGATAAGGCTCAGTGAAAGACCGTTGGCATGGTGGGAAATCGAAGTTATTAAGCGGTTAGATGTTATCTGGTTGAAAGTTCAAAACGAATAGCCCTTGGTTCGCCTTGGGCTTTTTTATTTGGTCTCGTTAAGGAATGGAAATGAAAGAGTTTACATGGCAGCCGGACTGGAAAATGAAACGTAAGAAAAAGCCAAACGTTAACGTGATTAAATTCGGCGATGGTTACGAACAGCGACAACAAAACGGCATAAACAATAACTTGCGAACTTATGATGTGACATTTACCGGCGCAGAGCAACGAGTTAGCGAGATTGAACGTTTTCTTAGCGAGCACCGTGGAGTCCATGCGTTCTTGTGGACGCCTTACGGAGATATTCAAGGTCGCTTTATTTGCCGAGAGTGGGACGAGACCAAAGAAACCGGCTTTTCAACTTTGGCAACAACGTTTGTAGAGGTGGTGGCATAAATGACAGATTTCGCAACATTAGGCATCCAAATTACCTCAAGCGGTGCTGACAAAGCTAACAACGATATAAAATCTGTTGGCAACAACGCAAAATATACTGAACAGGCTATCCAGTCTTTTATGGGGACAATGGGTAAATTAAGAGCGTTGATGGCTGCGGGTTTAGGGGTTCAAGGGTTTAATCAAATCGTGCAGATGGCCGATAAGATGAACACTCTGAACGCACAAGTTAAGTTGGTCAGTAAATCAACCCAAGAATTCACCACAGCACAAAGAAAGCTGTTTGAAATCTCACAAAATACCCGAGGAAGTCTTGAAGCAACAACTACGCTTTATGTTAGATCTTCTCGCGCATTAAAAGATTTTGGTTATAGCCAGCAACGCGTACTGAATTTTACTGAAACATTGAACAAAGCGATGGCGGTTGGCGGCGTTGGTGCGCAAGAACAAGCAAGCGCACTTTTCCAGTTATCACAGGCTTTAGGGTCGGGACGATTGCAAGGGGATGAATTTAGAACGATTGCAGAGGCTGCGCCAATAATCCTTGATACGATTGCTGAGTATATGGGGAGATCCCGCACCGAAATCAAAGCGTTAGGCTCTGAGGGCAAAATCACCTCTGAAATCATCTTTAAAGCAATGGAAACCGCGAGCGGTAAAATTGCGAAAGAATTTGAGGGAATGCCATTAACGTTCGGTCAAGCCATGCAACAAATGGAAAACTCAACGATGAAATTTGTCGATGAGTTTGCTAAAACGACCGGTGCATTTTCCGGCGCAGCGGAAATGGTTAGTTTTCTTGCCAAGAATTTTGATACGCTTTCTGTTGTTATTGGCGGGGTGCTTGTTGGGCAATTAGCTAAATACACAGTATCTATGTCAACCGCCGCAATAGCCACATCAAGACAGGCGATAGCCAGTCAAGGTTTGGCCGGTGTGCTTAAAAACGGATTAGGTGGAGCGCTTAGTTTGCTTGGTGGGCCGGCTGGGGTGATTACGATTGCTGCCAGTGCGCTGTTTTATTTTCATGAAAAATCCGAGCAAGCACGCAGAAGTGCGTTGGATTTGGAGAGTGCTAATCAATTACTGGGAAAATCTTATAAGGATTTAAGTGCGGCCAGTCTTGGTGTAGAACTGACAAAACAGCTTGATGGTCTAAAATTGCAACGGGAACAGGTTGAGAGCATCAAAGCGGCAATTGCAGATAAAAACTTTCAATTAGAAAGTTACGGTGGCGGAAATCCGTTTTTTGATTATAAAAAGACGGAAGAGGAAATCGGTAAATTACAAAGAGATCTAAAGTTCGCTGTAGAAATCAACGATATTAAAAACAGCGCTTTCGGGAATCTGTTAACTGAGCTTGCTGAGAAGTCATTGACTTCGGGACAATCAGTAAAAAAATTCCGTGATGAGATGTTACTTGCCGGCGTTAGCGTGGAACAGCTTAATAATGCTCTTTCACCATTAAATACCGACTTATTGAGTATCACAGGTGAGTTTCAACGCTTATTCCCGAATATTGACACGTCTAAAATTAGCATGGACGGGTTAAATGTTTCGATTGGTGGGTTCAATGTGATTGCACCAAGTGCTGAAACGGGAGCCATTAAGATCGCAAGCGGTATTTCAAAGATCGCAGCGGTTGCCGCGATCGCAAGTGGCAATTTGGATGTATTGAAAAAATCCATGCCAAACGCAAACGGAGGAATTAGCGAAAAAGGGCAAAGTATTATTGCCGGCTTAAAACTTGATAAGCAAATCAGAGAAACAAAAGACCCAGCTGAGCGAGCAAGGCTACAAGCGCAAAAGAGTTTGGAAAACTACAAGGATAAAGTGCCGGAGAGCGATTTATCGGCGATCCAAAGTGCGCTTTATGATAACTACCTTAGCCAAAATACGGTTAAAGGTGGAAAAGGCGGCAGTGTTGACTATGTAAAACAATACACCGAACAACTATCTAGAATGCAGGAGCAATTAGCGCAAATCAAAGCTAATGCGCAGAATTTAGATGTTTTCGGCGGTGTTTCACAATATCAAGAGGTGAACAAACTCACGCAAGATATTGCAGCTAATGCCGACAAATACGCACACTATGGCGCAGAGGGCATCGCAAACTTAAAACGTCTTGCCGGTGAAATTGATAGCGCCAACCAGCAATTTAATATTAAACAATTCGGTATTTCCAACACGGAAAAAATACAAGAGTTGGAATTTCAGCTTGAATTAATGGGGAAAACACGCCAAGAGCAGGAGCAATTACAATTTAACCATCAACTAGAGCAAGAGGCCGCGAGACTAAAGATTGGAATGTCCAAGGAAAATATTGCCCTTTTAGATGAAGAAATTGCCAAGCTTAAACAACTTCATGGAGAATACCAAGTCAATTCTGACAAAATGAAATCCGACCCAATGGCAGGCATAAGAGACGGGTTTAATCGTTTTGGTCAAGATGCTGAAAACATTATGGGAAACGTTTCAAACATCACTTTGAAAGCGTTTGACGGAATGTCTGGAGCGCTCACTGACTTAGTGATGACAGGGAAAGCTGATTTTGGGTCTTTGGCAAAATCTATCATTAAAGATATTATCCAAATGACGATCAAAATGATGATCTTTAAAGCGGTTTCATCTATGTTCGGAGGCGCTGGAGGGATGAGTGGAGGTGGTGCTGTTACATCCGCAGATGCTTTATTCTTCCATGGCGGACTTGTCGGGTTTGATGAGGGTGGGTTTACCGGTATTGGAGGCAAATACCAACCAGCCGGATTGGTGCATAAGGGCGAATATGTAATGACAAAAGAGGCTACATCGCTTTTGGGTGTGGACTTTTTGAATTACCTTAACTACCAAACTAAAGCTAAACCAAAAGGATTTTCTGTTGGTGGCGCCGTTGGTGGTGGGTCGTCTTATGCTGCACCTTTAATGACAAGTAACCAACCGAGCAATATCAAGGTGAACGTAATTAATAATAGTGCGCCTACACAAGCCGAGGTTGAATCAAAACAAACTGGCGATGATTTAGAAATCACCATTAAATTGATGGATCAAATTGCGGATGAACGTTATCGTAAGAATGTTCAACGTGATTTTGGTCGCAATGGTGGCGCCTTCTATCGAGGATAATTACAAGACCCGATTAATTTCGGGTTTTGTGATCTTGTTCAACGATTTTTAAATTTTCTTAAATATAATTGGGCACTCGTTTATTTTATTTGTGAGGGTCATAATGAAGAAATTATTACTTATCGGAATTACTGGACTGTTTCTAACGGCATGCGCGGGAATTACTCAAGAACAGATTAAAAATGCAGACTATGGACAATATCCAAGCAATTACAAAGAAATTGTAAAAGGATATTATGATAGTATTGCTAAAGATCCTGACAGCTTAAAATTTAAAGAAATAGCCGAGCCTAAAAAAGCATGGCTGAATGATTTTGGAACGCACAAATTCGGGTACATGTCTTGCGTAACAGTGAATGGTAAAAATTCATATGGCGCATATGTTGGGTATAAAACTGACGGCATTTTGATTAAAAACGGAACAGTGATTCACTTTATTGATAATGTGGCTCAGTACAATAGAATGTGGAACGGGAATTTCTGTAAAAAATAAATACAGAAATGCTCCCTCTTAATACATAAAGCCTCTTGACTACAAAGGGGCTTTTTCATGCGGTAAGATTTTATTTCTTTTTTAGTCATTGCAAGCAATTTCTTGTCAAGATAAAACTTTTCATCTATCATTCGATACAGTTTGAACTATTTCAATCACTGTTATTTAACCTTTAATAGCACATAAATTTACCCGTCCACTTCATTTTTGGTGAGTGTTTTTATGTTGATTAGAGAAATGTGTTAGATAAAAAGAAGGCTTATAATGTCTAATAAAAAGTGTAATGTATTCACCTCAAATTTTGGCACTCTCCCTTTGCGGTTTACCCTTAAGGACGGTGAACTCTTTGTATCAAAATCAGATTTAACGAAGATTTTCTATGAATTTTACCCTTCAGATTATCGCTATATTGTTGAAGAACTGATGAATAAAGGCATTACACAAATTATCGGCGATAAATCCGACGTGGTTTCAGTGGTGATTGGAGAATCTAAAATTGGTGCAGCAATTCATTTTCACGCTGTGGGTAATTTACTTCATTTTTGTAGTGAATTGATTGATGTCGATGATGAAATCCTGCGTAGTGCTGCATTCCAAGCTAGCACCTTTACAACGTGGTACATTGGAACTTTATCAAAAGCCAATAGTTATTTCGGCATAACCATTGAGGATACGCTCATGTCAGTGAAGAAACGCTTGGATAGAATCAATCCGCCTTATGTTGTGGAAGTGATGTATGATGTAGAAGATAACATCCCCGCGTGGATTGGTACGTGCGATAAATTGCATCTTGTCACTGAAGGCCGCACCTATGAAGAATTGCAACAACGCGTGTGGGAAATTGCACCTGAAATGCACGAATTACAAGGTTATGGCAGTGAAAGCGATAATATCCGCCTTGCTTTTATCCAAACTGAAAGCCACGCAGATTTCCAACGCTTGGAGATGTAACGATGGGCAGTGGGTATTACGATCAACTTATAAAAATACTCAAGCAATATGGTTGCACATTCTTACGTCAGGGAAAGGGCAGCCATGAAATTTGGAACAGCCCAATTACTCAAAAACCTTTCCCTGTTGCTTATACTATTACCAACCGCCACACAGCAAATGGCATTTTAAAACAAGCTGGAATTGATTTTAAAATCTAATTGACAGTCTTTCGATAAATCAATACACTTTCAATCAAGGCTCGTAACCTTTACCAAAAGCGGCAATTCCGCACCCGATAGCATAGCGGTTTTTTTATGCGTAAAATTTGTGATCTCGTTTAGTTTTATTGCCATTAAGACTTAACACGCATAAATCCAATTTCATCTATGCCGAGTGGGCGGAGAATACAACACCCGAAAGGGGAATAATCCCGGCCGACTTTTGGCGGTTTACGAACCACTCGGCGCCCTATTATGGGTAAACATCGTAAATATCCAAAAGGAGTCAGAAATGGCTAATCAAATCTCAACTCAAATAATTTCATTCAACAACCAGTCATTAATTACCGTTGAACAAAATGGCAATCACTATGTTGCTATGAAACCAATTTGTGAAAATATTGGTCTTGCATGGGAACCTCAAGTATTACGTATCAAACGTGATGAAGTTCTTTCTCAAGGTATGATCGTCATGATCATACCTACTAATGGCGGCAACCAAAATATGATTTGCTTACCAATCGAATATTTAAACGGTTGGTTATTTGGTATTGATATTAATCGTTGCAAACCTGAAATACGCGATACATTAATTAAGTATAAAAAAGAATGTTATCAAGCGTTACATGATTATTGGTTTAACGGCAAAGCTGAACGTAAAACCACGGTAGATGATCGCACAGGCCTACGCAATGCCGTAAATATGTTGGTGAGTAAGAAAGGCTTAATTTATTCCGATGCTTATCATTTAGTCCACCAACGCTTTAATGTGGAATCAATCGAAGATTTGACATTAGAGCAGTTACCGCAAGCGGTGGAATATGTTCATAGAATCGTGCTTGAGGGAGAGTTGATTGTCGATGAAAAGAAAGAGCTTGGCATTAACCTCAATTTAAGCGAGAGCGAACTTAAAGATTTAATCAATACTTGGATGGCATTTACGCGCTTTTCCGATAGTGTAGAGTTCTTGTTGCGAAAAATCCAACCAATCATTCACGGCAACCTTTATAGCTTGCCTGAATTTAATTTAAGATGGTGTAATAAGGTTATCCATGACACACAACCGATAATCAAAAAATTGTTGGATCGTCTTCCGGCAGCACAATTACTACACAACAGCAGAGCGCAAATAAAGCAACGCTGTGAAATGTAGGAGACATCATTTAAAACGACCGCACTTTGGAAACAGAGTGCGGTTTTTTATTACACAAAACAAAGCCCCAAGTGCGCTAACACTTAGGGCTTTTTTATTCCAACTTTCCGTACAAGAAGGAACAAACATTGAATGAATGATAAACGATTTACTTTTAAATTTCTAGGAGTTCTTATGGAAGCAATTAATATCACACCAAAAGAGATTCGGAAAACGATGTGGACTGCCGCAGCAATTTTGTTTTTGTTTGCTTTTATTTGGAATTTGCCAGAATTAATTACGGCTATTCGGTGGTGGTGATATGCCTAAACCACTACCAACAGAAATGCGCTCAGACCTGTTTAAACTTGAGCAAGGCGCGTTATTAGAGCTTTGGGAAATTGACTTGCGCCATATCTCTAGCAGTTCCGATCCTGATGTTAAAGGCGAGATCTACCGTTTTCACAACGGCGTAAGCCAAACAAAGGAAAATATTTGGTGGCAAGGTAAAGAGTATCAAGCCTACCCGATTAAAGCGGACGGTTTTGAGATTAGCGGACAAGGGCCAAGCAATCGCCCAACGCTTGCAGTATCAAACCTCTACGGCATTGTAACCGGCATTGTTGCGCACTTTGGGCAAGGTGTTGGCGGCAAGGTAACACGCCATCTTGTGCCGGCGGAATATTTGGATGCCAAAAACTTTCCGGGCGGTGTAAATCCGGCAGCAGATCCGAGACAAGAAAGCGTAAGTTACTACATCATTGAGCAATTAAAATCACTTGATGATGAGCGTGCTGTCTTTGAGTTGGCATCACCGGCAGAAACAGATAACGCAAAAATCCCGTTATTGATGATTACCTCCGATACTTGTATTTGGCAATATCGCTCCTCTGAGTGCGGTTATACCGGAGGTCCGGTGGCTGACGAATTTGACAATCCAACAAGTGACAAAAAAAAGGATAAATGCTCACACTGCATAAGAGGTTGTAAATTACGCTTTGGCGAAAATGCGATTTTGCCTTTTGGTGGATTCCCGAGCACGACACAATACGGTAACTAATCATGATTGATGACAAGTTAAAACAAGAGATATTGGCACACGCCGAACAATGTAAACCGCAGGAATCTTGCGGTTTTGTTGTTTTTGACGGTCAGCAAAATATCTATATCCCGTGCGTTAATATATCGCCCGACCCAATCAATTATTTTGAGATTGCGCCGGAAGAATTTATCGCGGCGGAAGACGTTGGGGAAATTGTCGCTCTCGTCCACTCTCATCCCGACAGTGCCGAGGAAAAGGGATCACCCTACCTCTCAACAGCCGACCGTGAATGCCAAGTGCGGTTAGATTTGGATTTTTGGCTGGTTGTTGGTGGAGAGGTTAAGCAATTTCGCAACATCCCACCACTGCTCGGAAGACAGTTTGAAAACAACAAACAAGACTGCCGAAATATCTTACTTGACTGCTATATGCTTGCCGGTGCTGATTTTCCGGACGACGTGGAATATCCGTTTAACTGGTTTGAGAAAAAAAATCTGTACGAAGATAACTTACTGCGGTTTGGGTTTTACAAACTAATGCAAGAGGACGATATCCAGCTTGGTGATGTGGTGATGATCCAAGTCGGGGCGAATGTGGCAAATCACGCAGGGATTTATCTCGGCAATCAAACGATATTACATCACAGCCAAGATCGTTTATCGGCTCGCGTGCCTTACGGCGGATTTTGGCTCAACAATACGCACTCAGTATGGAGATTTAAAGATTGGTACAAGTTAAATTTTACGGCAGTCTTAAACGATTTGCAGATGAGCCGTTAGAGTTAGAGGTTGGCAATTTTAAAGAGCTGATGAGTGGATTGCTAACGCAGATTAAAGGATTGCGACAACACTTACGGCACGGCTATTACAAGGTGCGTGTTGGCAGTAAATATTTATCCGAGGATCAACTTAAAACTAACCCCATCATTGATCTAAAAGATGGTTGCACGGTGCATTTTACCCCGGTTATTGCCGGTGCCGGTAAAGCTGGTGGCGCTTTACAACTTATTGCAGGTATTGTGATTATAGCAATCGCATGGTGGAACCCGTTTGGATGGGCCGCTGGTACAGCGTTAATGGCGGGTATGATGGGCGCATCTATGGCATTATCTGGGGCTGTTACTTTATTGACAAAGACACCCGACATGAATTCACGAGTTCAGGATGGCGAAAAGAAACAAAGTACCTCGTTTAGCAACATCCGGAACTTAACACCGCAAGGGCGACCTATCCCGTTATTGTACGGCAAGATGCTGACAAGTTTTGTTTTAATCTCACAAGGTATTGAGACATTTGACGACTTGCCACAACCGGCTAAGCCTGAAGAAAGAAAACGACACGGAAAACGCAGTTAAATTTGACCGCACTTTAAAGAGTGCGGTTTTTGTTTTTAAGAGGATTGATTTATGGGCGGTAAAGCAAGCGGCGGCGGACATACACCAAGAGAGGCGGCGGACTCGCTTTTGTCATCACAGAGATTGAGAGCAATCGGCTTAATCTCACTAGGCCCAATTAAAGGCTCCGTAAACTGGTGGAAATCGACTTATTTTGATAACACGCCAATCCAAAACGAGAGCGGCGTTGATGATAAGGATGAGGATAGCTTTAACTTTAAAAATATTGAGGTGCAATATACGGTCGGCACGCAAGATCAGCCAGTATTAAAAGGCTTTGAGGGGTCGGAGCGTGAAGTGTCTGTCGGCACTGAGGTGAAAAAGCAGCACCCGATTACACGCTCAGTCATCGATCCTGATGTTACTCGTTTACGCTTAACCATCGGTGTTAATGCGCTACTTAGCCAAAACGAGCAAGGCGACACAAACGAGACCGCAGTAAACTTCCGCGTGCTGATTAATGGACAAGCGCGCGGCGCATACGAGATTTACGGTAAGTCATCCTCTCGTTTTTACCGCAATTACATTATTGACAATTTGCCGCCAAGACCATTTACGGTAACGGTGGAGCGCATCACTGATGACAGCAAATCCCAACGCCTACAAAATGCGACTCATTGGGTGAGTTATACAGAGATAATCGACACCAAGCTCAATTATCCAAACATGGCACTAGTCGGGATTAAAGCTGACTCTCGCTATACGCCTAATTTCCCAAACGTAAATTTTTTACTTTACGGGCGGATCATTAAAATCCCGTCAACGTACGATCCGGAAAACCGCACCTATGCTAACGGCATCTGGAAAGGCGACTGGAAACTAGGCTGGACAAATAACCCGGCATGGATTTTTTACGATTTAATCACCAATAAATTAGCCGGCTTGGGCCTGCGCATTGGTGATTACGGGATTGATAAATTCCAACTTTATGAGATCGCAAAATATTGCGATGAGCTTGTAGATGACGGCTACGGCGGCAAAGAGCCTCGCATGGTATCTAATCTATGGATCACCGAGCAACGTGAGGCATACAACGTACTGTCTGACATGGCATCCGTTTTCCGCGCGATCGCCGTTTGGGACGGCACACAGTTTACCGCAATCCAAGACAGACCGGCTGACCCCGTTTGCTTGTACTCTCAATCAAACGTAAAAGACGGCAAATTTACCCGACAATATGCCGCAGGTAAGGCTATCTTTACCGCTGTTGAGGTTGAGTATGCGGACGAGCGCAACATGTACCAAAAAGCGATTGAGTACGTTGCTGACGATAGCATGATTGCCCGTTACGGCTACAACGTCAAAAAAATGACGGCGTTCGGCTGTACAAGCCGAGGGCAAGCGCACAGATATGGAAAATGGGTGTTGGAGACATCCCGTCTTGAGCAATGCACGATTACATTTACCGTTGGCCGCCAAGGATTAATGCACTTACCCGGCGACATTATCGAGGTTGCTGACAATAGCTATGCCGGACAAGTGATTGGTGGACGTGTTATTGCTGTCAATGGCAGACAAGTTATGTTAGATCGGGCAGTCGAAATCACCGAAAACAGCCACTTGAGCTATCTCAATGCCGATTACCAACTAACCAAAATCAAAGTCATTAGCGCACAAGGTGCTGTTATAACACTAGACACCGCACCGGATGGGCTACATGAATATGATAACTGGGTGCTAAAAACACCTACAGTATCAACGCAACTCTACCGCGCTCTCGGCATCTCCGAAAATGACGATGGCAGTTATACCATCACCGCATTGCAGCACGAGCCACAAAAAGAGGGTATTGTTGATGGTAGTGCGAGCTTTGATCAGCGCACATACTCAACGATACAAAAACCAAAGATTGGGCATATTGGAGTTACTACGACATCTGACGGTGGCGTGACTGTTAACTCTGATGTAAGCAGTGGACAGGGCATTGTTAAATATGACATCCGCGTTTACAAAAACGGCGCGCTGTATAACTCATACTTAAACCAAGACACTCCTAATATCTCATCCGGCAACCTATCCAATGGCGACTACTCTATTGTAATACAAGCCAAAGACCAGGACGGACGACTGCTCGATGAAAAAACCGAGAGTTTTACTATCGACAAGCCACCGGCGCCAACCGGAGTAAGATTTAGTGGAGGTTTAGGCACAATTACGATCGAGTGGGATTGGGTTGATGGCTCGGCAACAGAAATCTTTGTTGCGGATGTTGATGACATCACAAAAGCCGCCCGAATTGCAAAAGTGACCGCGAGAACGTTTACGCACGAGGTTGGCGGAAAACAGGTGCGATACTACTGGTTGAGACATACCAAGGGCGTCAATGTTGGCCCGTTTTATCAACAAACAGGATTGCGTGCGGAAAGCTCGGTCAATATCGATGCGGAGCTTAAATTACTCAATGACGAGCTTAAAAAAACGCTACAAGGTAGTTTTGAGGCAATTGTTGAGGTTACAGACAAGACATACTCTCCCTACATCAATATTGGCAAATACATCTACCACTCGGACAAAAATCAATTTTTTGTTTGGGACGGTGTGAAATATGAGCCGATTGCCGTAGAGGCGGAAAAAATTGTCGGAAAACTCACAGCAATGCAGATTGCGACAAACGCAATCCAAGCTCAACACCTTGCCGCAAACTCAGTCACCACCGCAAAAATTGCAACAGGCGCGGTAACGGCAAATGAAATCGCCACCGGTGCGGTTGGAGCTAAACACGTTGCAACAGAATCACTTGACGCAAGACATATTGCCGCCAAGTCATTAACAGCCAATTTGCTTAACGTTGACTCGTTGTCCGCGGTAAGCACGGATCTTGGTAGTGTTACTGCCGGCTCGCTCAAAATCGGCAAGCTAAACGGCAATTTTGGCACGATGTTTGAGGTACAAAGCTCGGGTGGATTTAGACTGATTGCACGAGATGCAACCGGTGGCATTGAGCTAAACAGCGCAAGTCGAGCATTACACGTTTGGGATGGCGCGAAAGAGGCCGTGAGAGTGGGTAAATTATAGGAGTAAATAATGTACTACATAGATGCAGTTGTGCAGATATCTAAAAGCTTTACAGAGAGTGTTAGCTGTGGTTTCCACGTTGTCTCACGCATCACTGTTGATTACATCAACAAAGAGACAGTTGTAGAGCTTGCGAGCTGGGAAACGGAAGAATCATTTAAATCTCGGGGGGCGAGTTTAGTCACGTTTTTGACATTAAATGACTGCCCTAGATTTAGTGTTGATCCTAGCTTGTTTGCGTTGCGAGGTTTGACGGCGGTCGAGGGATCGCCGTTTTATCGTGCGGAAGTCAAGTGCCAATATGATGTAGATCACATTAACCAAGTTTGGCAGGACTAATTATGGGCGGTTATGGGTTGATGACGCTTGTCGATAATGAGCCATATTTTCACACCGGCAACTCAAACACCGTATGTCTTGGGTTTATTGATATTCGTGGGAGTGGGTCTTTTAAAGCGGCAGATGTTGGAGCCGTTATACCTGATGATAAGTCATTTTGGTATTTTCCGGTCTGCTTACAAGTAACCGAGCCACTCCCCGACACTGAGATCCTGGCAATAATCCAGGATAACAAAGTTATCGGTTTTCAGTGGGGACACTTTTCGAGAGCGGCACTCGGGGCGGTCGGAAATGAAAATAATCGTGGGATAAGGGTTTATTATGGCTACTACTAACGGGATCAAAATAAACAATACCGTATTAACGGCAAACAATTTATTTAAATTTATCACGGTTATTGATGTCGATACTGATGGCAATATTTATATCCCAATAAGGGTTACAGTTGATAACGAGCAAGAAATATTTGAGCGATGGAAATCATTAAAAAAATTGGTAAATAAAGGATATTTAGGTGCTAAAAATTATGTGAAATTTTACACCGATATTGTTTTACCAAATTTGCCACGAAGTGTTACAGACGATTGGAATGATGGAGATGAGGTTATTACTTGGTTAAATCTTAAAGATTTTCCATTATTTAAATTAAATAAACTTAATTATCAAAATGAATTTACATCAACGCATATTCTGAATGAGGAATGGTTAAACTTATTTATCAGAATATTATATTTTTACGAAAATATAGGGGCAAATTTAAACGAAGAATATATTCCTTTTGATGAGGAAAGTGCGGCCAAGGCATTATTTTCTTTTGGAGGAAGTTTACCAAAACAATTTATTTATTTTTACCGACCGTTAACCGGCGATTGTTTTCACGGGATTGAATTTGCTCAAGGCAACAATTCCGGCATCAGGGATGTCGCAACAAAACCGATCGTACACACATTTTACCCATCTCATATTGAGCCGGTAAAAGACGATACAAGCAAAACGGCGAAAGCAAAAACAACAAGGATTTATGTTTATGACACATCATCCACATCTGTCTCAAGCACGGAAAGCCATGATATGTCATACATGCCTTTGTTTAATGCTTATAAGTACGGCGCAATTAGTTTTTTTAGACCAAACGAGGACTATGCCACACCGTATATTAATTATCACAAACACGCCATGGGCGTAAAAAATGTAGATATTAAATCCGATTTAGTGACTAAACGAGAGGTGGCGGAAAATAAATTAAGGTCTTTCCACTCACAGGAGCTTAATTTACGAATCGCCGGTGCAGTGTCGTTAAGCGGACGTTTACAATGGGAGGCTAAAGGGTATAAATATCAAGACGAGACAAGATATTCACGCGTTGAATATGTTGTCACTTCCGAAGTGCTTAATTTTGATAAAGATTATTATCGCAAAATTAATAAGTCGATTAATAAGCCCGACAAGTTTTTAAGAATAAAAAATATTGCGTTAGATTTAAATAAATGCGCAATACCAGTTCAAATTCACACGCCAATCCCAAGGGCTCGGAATATCCAGGAGAGCTTTAATTCGGGCTTTTTAGATCGTTACCAATACTCACCGCCGATTATGTTTAGAATAAAAGATAATCATACGCTAGATGTGTCATTTTCCAATGTTGACGTGGATAGCGTGTTTTTGCCTTATGTATTTACTACTAGCGCAAGCCATTTATTTTTAATTGATGTGAGTGTGGTGGATAAAGCCATTGATGGCTTTAAATATAAAAACGGAATGAATATACCGGATCACCTTAAAAAGAATTTTGTTTAAATTTAACGGGAGACAAAATGCAAGTATTTTTATTTGATCAAAAGCAACTATCGGTCATTAACCGAAAAGAAGAAATCACGCAAGAAACGTGCTTAGTCACAGAGCAAGAGGCGGATAAAATCCGTGAGACATTAGCCAGTGACGGGCATTTTTGGCGAGTAGATCAACTTACAGTCGGTTGCAGCGGTGCTAAACCCGATGAGACTCATAAATGGGATAGCAAAAAGCGAGAATGGGTTATCGATCCGGAATTAACCAAGCAAGCCCTCGATAAAAAAAGAGCGGAATTGTGGGAGATTATCAAAGAAAAACGCTTACAAGCAACACGTACCGGTGCAGAAGTTACATTGCCGAATGGTGATGTCCGTCATTTTCACACAGACCAAGTGGCGCGCCAAGAATATGACGGCATGGGGCTTACGATTGTGCTAGGGACGTTTGAGCCGAGACGCTGGAAAACAATCGAAAATGATTGGGTGCTATTTGATTTAGATACTTTTAAAGCATTGGCACTGGCGATCAAAACAAAAGTCGATCATGACTACAAAAACGCCGAAATTTTAAAAGCGCAAATTGATAAATCCGAAACCCCTGAAAACATCGATCTAGATAAAGGCTGGAGCAAATCTTATGTCTAAAGTAGTAATTGCTTTTTACAAGCATAAACGGGAGCGGAATAGTGTTAAAAATACATTATTCCGCTTTTTTGATGATGCCATTAAATTTTTTACACGTGGGCCATACAGCCATTGCGAAATAGCAATACCAAACCCCGATCCATCACTTGTGTTTACGTGTTACAGCGCAAGCAATAGAGATGGTGGAGTGCGTAAAAAAGTAATGCAACTACCTCCGGAGCGATGGGATTTAATTGAGGTTAATATTGAGCCCTACAAAGTGCGAGATTTTTTTGCCAAAACACAAGGCTTAAAGTATGACTTGATCGGTGCTCTCGGCGTTGTGCTGCGCATTAGAGATAGTAAGACAAAATACTTTTGCTCGGAGTGGAGCTCGGAGTGTCTTGGACTAAATAAACCTCACAAGTTTAGCCCAAACTCTCTTTATAAGTTTTTAAACAGCAAATAATCAACCAAGCCCCTTACGGGGCTTTTTTATTGAGGAAACCATGGAAATTATCGACTTAGAGATGATGCGCGGAGATGATGACGGGGTTACGTTTGAAGTGTTTGATGTTGTTGAATTAAATAACGGAACGCACGAAGAAATAGAAGCTGACTTTACAGATTGTCGCTTGGATTTACATATTAAACCAAGCAAGGGCGAAATCATCAAGCTATCAAGCACGACGGGCGAAATCACCGTGCGCGGAAATGTTGTTGATGTAACAGTATCACATGACAAAACTCACGGTGTGAAGTGGAAGGAAGCGCAATGGGATATGCAGCTCATCAACTCCGAAGGAAAAGTGCGAACATTTGTTGGCGGTACATTTGAGCTTGCCCACGATATTACAGACATTGGTGGTTAATATGAGTAAATCACTAATCAAAGTAAAAGTACACACAAAGCCCATATTAAAAGTAAAAATCCGCCCCAAACCAACAATAAAAGTTAAAGCTCTACCAATTAACCACTGCGCGAGTACAGACACACAATTAAAACTATCGGATCTCATTTATCATTACAAAATAGGAGCACTATAACATGACACAAAAGACAACAGGCCAACTCTTAACAGATTTTGCTGAATACCTCGGACAACAAAGTAAAGAGGTGCAGCAAAAATTTGAAGAAAAAATCAGAGAATTAAAAAACGATTTACTCGGTGGCAATGTATCTCAAGACTTGGACACAATTAAAGAGCTTGCAGAGGCCTTACAAGGGATAAAAAGCGGCGAAGATGGATTAGCCAAATTAATCCAAAAAGTGACCGAATTTAAAGAGGCCTTAGAGGGTTTAAAAACAAAAACGGAATCACTTGATAACCTGGATTTAAAAGCCGCCTATGAACGCGGGAAAAATCACTAGTTAAGGCCAATATAATGTCTAATAATCAAAAATTTGAAGAATTTGCCGAGCAAGTTGGAGTAGATATAAGCAAAATAAACAAAAAGCTGGAGGAAGTGGGAAATAGCTTATCATCTAATAATACCGGTGGCACTGTTAGACCAAAGCGCCCACCTACAGCACATTGGCTTGACAGAACAACAACACCATGGACTATATGGTTTGATAATGGCTCTGGGCTGCAATTCCCGGACTATGCTAAAACCGAAACAATCTATGGCTATGGATACGGGTCTGCTATAAGCTCGGAAAATGTCGAGGGGTATCCATTAACTCAGATGGTATTACGATGCGCCAACGGCTCAGTAAGTATTGCAAAATACAAAAGCTCAGGTGGTCATGCGGATTATTGGGCGGACTCTACGAAAATCATTAATCCTGTGCGTGATGAGACTGATTTTGACTGGTCTGATGCAAGACTAACTCCAGGCAATGAGTGGTATATCATGCGCCAGAGAAATATCATCCGTGTGATGTATGCGCTTGGGATTTGGTCGGCGGAGGAGGTAAAAGAATTAGGGGCTAAGCCTTTAATTGACGTTACCAATAAATACAATCCTTAACGTCAAATTATTAAAAAACGGCGGGTAATTCCGCCGTCTTTTTTAAATATTGCAGAAATTAAGCCATTTTCTTTATGATTTCACCTATTTTGTAAGCGCGCAAATTTATTAGCATAGATTTGCAAAATTATTTGCACAAATATAAACTCAATTATTATGCAAATAAAAACACAATTATTACAAATAACGCTACGTAGTTTTTATCCACAAACCCAATCCATAGCCCCTCAGAATTTACCTATCATTGCCAAACGCATAAAACAAAACGGCTGAGTATAAACCCAGCCGTTTTGTTGTCTGCCTGTTCGGCAGTGAATGGAAAATAAACGACCATTTTCTAAGCTACTTATTCAGTAGTGATGTTTTAACACACAGCCTTTCGGCTGAATAAAACCGCCAGATCGCTCTGACGGTTCTGATGCTATATCTTTTTATTAGATATAGTCAAGTATTTTTATTCTGCTTGTGAAACAGCCTGTTCAAATAAAGCTAATGCTTCGTCTTTGTCGAATTTTGCTCCTGCGTCAGCCAAGAACTCTAAATGCGCTTCCGCTTCTTCTTTTGCAAATCCGTATCCGTTTTCGTCGCAGGCATTAAACGCATAATTTGCTGCAATAATGTCGGCGATGTCGCATTCGTTATTCACATACTGAACAACACTTTCAATGCCATGAAAAATCTCGGTGCTTAGTAATGTTTCTTTATATTTTTGAGTTGTCATTTTTTTTATCTCCTGCCGCTAATTAATCATTTATAAGCTTTGGTGTGGCGTCCCTCTTGCTTACGGGGTCTATATTATATTGTACAATATAAGATTGCAAGCGTTATTTTCAAATTTTTTAACTTTTTTTTTTACAAAACACCACTTACAAGCCGTCTAAACATCTCAGCCCTTGAAACTCCAGCCTCTTTGCATAAAGCCTCAAATTTATCAGCAATCTCGGGCCGTACTGTAAACTTGATCTGTTTGTAGTTAGCTTTGTTGTAATCGTTAGAATTTTTGCTGATGATGTTTTTAGTGCTGTCGGGTAACTTTTGATAGCTCATTTTGACTCCTTCGGGTTTTGCATCATATCTAACCAAGTCCACGCTATACAGCGCTCGAAATCGGCAAAAACAGGAATATAACTAAAGTCCTCGGGGATAACGTTGTCAGTTAATAGCTGTGCCGCACAAAACGGCACCTCGGGGGCATCACCCACACCACCAACCCAAGCCCATGCCACCTTTTTGCGGCGTGAATGATTACATACAACGAAGCGCACCAGGTCTGTTTGTTTGAAGTCGTCGCTTAATCGACTGATGACAAACTCAATCATCTTGCTGCTGTATTGCTCACACCGGCAAGAGTAGTGCGTGTCCATAATGCCACGCAACTCTCCCTTAATCATATCCTCAACCCACGGGATTAAAAGTGAGGTCGTATCTGCGGAGATTTCCGAGCGTAGGCTTTTGCGCACGTGTCCGGTTGTTGTCGTGACGTGGTAGATGTATTTTTCTGCCATTTTTACTCCTTAAAAACCGCCCGAAGGCGGCAACTAACTTAGAAGCTAATTTAGAAGCTAACTTAAAAGCTAACCGATTAGCATAGGCAATCGGCTAATGCGTCTGGATCTTTGCAAATTACACCGTTATTGTTTTCGTAAATCGGCGTGTCGTGATCCCATATTAATAAACGATTCTTGTCGGCCCAAAATTGAAAGGTCTTATCCACTGTTTTAGTGCCGGGAATATCGCCATAATTGATGTGACTAATCATCTCTTTGTCATCCGGGTCGCAATCAAACTCCCATACCTTGTGCTCAATACGTAAATAATTAAAATCGATACCGGTTTGCGCTTTTAGCTTTGCTTTGACCTCGTGGAGGCGTTTTAATGTTACCGGCTGGCTCATGTCTAATACTGCGCATTTTGTCACGCCGTCAACTGTAACGTGGATTGCGCGATGTCTTCCGTCTGGGTATGTACCGCTGATTGTTCTGTATTCTTCTTTATACATTTTCTTGCTCCATTTCTTGGAATGGCCCACCTTTCGGTGGGCTTGTTATTATTTGAATAGCGCTTCTACTTTTTTTACATCGGCGGTAAATGCTCTTGTGCATGTACCTTTCACATTTTTGGAGATTAGGCTATTTGAGGCAATATCAAAATATAACTGCCAGTTGCGGTCACCGGCAAAAGAGCGGTCTTTACTATTGAGGTTGATATAGATTCTTTTGCCGTTCCAATCGTTTGCATAACCATTGATACCGGCATTTTTTAACATATCGTTGATTTGTTGAGTTGTCATTTTTATGTCTCCTACCGCTGTGGATCTAATTGTAAGCTTCGGTGCGGCGTCCCTCTTGCTTACGGGGTCTATATTATATTGTACAATATAAGATTGCAAGCGTTATTTTCAAATTTTTTTAATTATTTTCAGGTTTGTGATTTAGATCACAGTTTTGTGAGAGAGAAGATATAGAGAGAGGGGTGTTAATAGATATGTCGTTTTGATGTGTCAATTTTGTGTCAGTGATAAGCATCTAATCACTGCGCTAGACTACTAATTGCTATAGTTTTTTATTTGACAAGTGGCGTAAGGCATTGTTTTGTAATGGTTTATGTGATTGTTTGCAAATATGGCATTCAAGAGGTCGTCGGTTCGATCCCGATTATCTCCACCAAATTTTAAACCTTATCAATGAAGTAAATTGATAAGGTTTTTTCTTTTTTAGCGTTGAGTTTTATGCATTATCAATGCAAATGCTATTAAGTTCTTGCCTCTAAACTTATCTCATCTAAAGTGAAATTTATGCGTAAAAAGAGAATTTAAATGTTTTCTGGATTCTTTACATCCCCTTCTTTATTGTTAAATGAGTTGCCCGAAGGGGGAGTTTATGAAACAATTTGTCGCTATTCCAATTTAAAAAATTAACTGAATTTTAAGGATACGATAGTGATCGATTTCGATGGCTACCGTCCGAATGTAGGCATTGTTATTTGCAATGACAAAGGACAAGTGCTGTGGGCGAAAAGATACGGACAGAATTCTTGGCAATTTCCGCAAGGTGGAATTAATGATAATGAAACGCCGGAACAAGCGATGTACCGAGAATTATTTGAGGAAGTAGGTTTAACGCGTAAAGACGTGCGTGTGCTTTATGCATCTAAGCATTGGCTGCGTTATAAATTACCAAAACGTTTGTTACGTTATGATTCCAAACCTATTTGTATCGGGCAGAAACAACGTTGGTTTTTATTACAGTTAGTGGGCGATACTAAAAATATCAACATGCAATGCAGTAAAACACCGGAGTTTGATGGTTGGCGTTGGGTGAGTTTCTGGTATCCGGTTCGTCAAGTAGTCTCTTTCAAAAGAGATGTCTATCGTAAAGCGATGAAAGAGTTTGCTACAGTGTTATTTGATGAAAATAATACAGATTTGTTACATCGGGCAGAAACTAGCTCGGTAGAAGAGAAAAAGAATACTTTTTCACCCCCCAAAAAAAACTACTCAAAGCATTCCAAAAATTCATCACAGAAGTATAAGGGATAATTATGCTAACCTTTTTCCTCTTTTGTTTACTTGCCGGTTGTGTCGCTGGTTTTTTAGCCGGTTTATTTGGCATTGGTGGTGGTATGGTAATTGTGCCGATGATGGTTTATTTGCTACCAATTGTCGGTGTACCGGATTCGCTCTTAATGTCCACTGCACTTGGCACTTCCTTTGCAACTATCGTGATTACCGCTTTTTCCTCTGCACAACGACACCACAAGCTTGGCAATGTTGTTTGGTCCACCTTGAAGTATTTTGCCCCTGCATTAATGATTAGTGCTTTTGTTTCGGGGCAATACATTAGTAAATTGCCTCATGACATTTCCAGTAAGTTGTTTGCCTGTTTAGTTGTGTATTTGGCCACAAAAATGATTTTGTCTATTAAACCGAAAAACATTGACCCGAATAAAAAAATTACACCGTTATCCTCGATTATTGGCGGCGCTTTAATTGGCATGGCATCAAGTGTTGCCGGTATTGGTGGTGGCGGATTTATTGTACCGTTTTTGAATTCTCGCAACGTAGATATTAAAAAAGCTATTGGCACTTCTGCGTTCTGTGGCATGTTAATGGGGATTGCAGGGATGTTAAGTTTTATGGTGAGCGGTTGGAATGTGCAGGGTATGCCGCCTTATTCGGTCGGATTCGTATATTTTCCGGCTGTTTTGGGGATTACGGTTACCTCATTTTTTACCTCTAAACTTGGCGCCAACGCAACGAATAAACTCCCGGTGCCGACCTTGAAGAAAGCGTTTGCCGCCTTTTTAATTGTGGTGGCGATTAATATGTTATTGAAATAAGGAACGTTATGAATTCAGATTACCTTGTATTACCGCATTTTGATCCGGCAATTTTTGAGTTCGGCCCCATCGGTTTACGTTGGTATGGTTTAATGTATTTGCTTGGCTTTATTTTTGCCCGTTGGTTAGGTGTGCGCCGAGCTCAGCAAGCAAACAGCGGTTGGACAGTAGATCAAGTCGATTCTTTATTATTCAATGGTTTCATGGGCGTCTTTTTAGGCGGTCGAATCGGGGATGTTTTCTTTTATAATCTTGATCGTTTTTTACAGGATCCGCTGTATTTATTCCGCGTGTGGGAAGGCGGGATGTCCTTTCATGGCGGTTTAATCGGTGTGATTATCGCCATGGTCATCACCTCTAAAATACAAAAACGTCGCTTTTGGGCGACAGCAGATTTTGTTGCGCCTCTCATTCCTTTCGGTTTAGGAATGGGGCGTCTTGGTAACTTCATTAATTTAGAATTATGGGGGCGTCCAACAGACGTGCCTTGGGCAATGATTTTTCCGACAGATCAGCTATTACTACCACGCCATCCATCTCAATTATATGAAGCGGTGTTAGAAGGTTTGGTGTTGTTCCTTATTTTGAATTGGTTTATTCGTAAACCACGTCCAATGGGATCCGTTGCTGGTCTCTTCCTCATAGGTTATGGCGTTTTCCGTTTTATGATTGAATATGTTCGTGAGCCGGATGTGGAGCTGTTTCTTGATGTGATCACAAGAGGACAGCTTCTTTGTCTGCCAATGATTCTTGGCGGTGTTCTCATTATGCTTTGGGCATACAACAAAAGTGCGGTGAAAAAATGAAACAATATTTAGACTTGTGCCAACGCATTGTTAACGAAGGCGTTTGGGTAGAAAACGAACGTACCGGAAAGCGTTGCTTAACGGTGATTAACGCCGGTTTGACTTACGATGTGGCAAACAACCAATTTCCGTTGATTACCACCCGTAAAAGTTATTGGAAAGCCGCGATTGCAGAATTTCTAGGCTATATTCGCGGTTATGACAATGCTGCCGACTTCCGCAAGCTGGGTACCAAAACGTGGGATGCCAATGCTAATGAAAATCAGGCTTGGCTCAATAATCCGCACCGTAAAGGCACGGATGACATGGGGCGCGTGTATGGTGTGCAGGGCAGAAGCTGGCGCAAGCCGAATGGGGAACATCTCGATCAGTTGCGCAAAATCGTTAATAACCTCAGCAAAGGCATTGATGACCGCGGCGAAATTTTGACGTTCTATAATCCAGGTGAATTTGATTTGGGCTGTTTGCGCCCTTGCATGCACACACATACGTTTTCCTTGCTGGGTGATACGTTATATCTCACCAGTTATCAGCGCTCTTGTGATGTCCCGCTTGGCTTGAATTTCAACCAAATCCAAGTGTTTACCTTCTTGGCGTTAATGGCACAAATTACCGGTAAAAAAGCAGGGCAGGCATTTCATCACATTGTGAATGCGCACATTTATGAAGACCAGCTGGCACTCATGCGTGATGTGCAATTAAAACGTGAGCCTTTCCCATCACCTCAGTTGCAAATCAACCCCGACATTAAATCTTTGGAAGACTTGGAAACGTGGGTCACCATGGATGATTTTGAGGTAACGGGTTATCAATGCCACGAACCGATTAAATATCCGTTTTCCGTCTAACAAAGTGCGGTCGGTTTTAGAAACGTTTTTAAAATCCACCGCACTTTCCATCTGAATAGCCTCATGACTGAATCTCAACAGCAACTGGATGAACAATTTATGCACCACGCCTTAATGTTGGCGGACAAAGCAGAAGCCTTGGGTGAAATTCCTGTGGGCGCCGTGTTAGTGAGCGAGGAGGGGGAGATCATCGGTGAAGGTTGGAATTTATCGATCATTGATTCTGATCCCACAGCGCACGCCGAAATTGTGGCTTTACGCCAAGGCGGCCAGCGCTTGCAAAATTACCGCTTGTTGAACGCGACCTTGTACGTCACCCTTGAGCCTTGCACCATGTGCGCCGGGGCGATTTTGCACAGCCGTATTAAACGCTTGGTGTTTGGTGCGGCTGATTATAAAACCGGTGCAGTGGGTTCCCGTTTTCATTTTTTCGAGGATTATAAAATGAACCATGCCATCGAAATTACCGGTGGTGTGTTGCAACAGGAATGCAGTGAAAAACTCAGTGCGTTTTTTCAAAAACGTCGCGCACAACAAAAAGAAGCGAAATTAGCGCAGCAGTTGATGACTGAAGCGAAGTCTGATGGTTAAAAGTGCGGTCATTTTTTTCAGCATTTTTTAATATCCCTCGTTAAATTTCCTGCGGAGTGATACAATCGCCGCTCAATTTTATTAGTCAAGAGATAAGTTATGTCCCGTCAGAAAAAGACTCGCCGCCTTACAGATATCATGCCGGCCCGCAAATCCGATAAGAAACTGGAACAACCCCTTTCTGGTCGCAAAGCGACACGTTATGAACTGGATGCGAAAGCTCGTGAAGAGAAGAAAAAACGTAAGCATAAAGGATTGGATTCCGGTTCTCGTCATAGTGCGCCGGAAAATAAAGCAGCGAATCAAGTAAAAGAAATTCAGGATCCACGCCTTGGTAGCCGTAAAAAAGTGCCGTTGATGGTGGAATTCGTCAATAAACCGCAAAAAGCGCAAGTTGTGTCAGTTGCAAAATCTGAGTCAAAAGCAACATTGGATCCGATGCTTGAATTAGAACAGTTAGAAAATAATGAATGTTTGAACCAGTTGCTGGATCAGTTGGACGAAGGCAAAAAATTGTCTGCTGAAGATCAAAAATTTGTGGATACATGCTTGGCGCGTGTCGAGCAATTAATGGATGAGTTAGGCATTGCGGACGATGAAGAAAACGATGAAGATTTATACCGCACTTTCGAACGAATCGACATCAATCAATTTAAATAAGCGTCTTTAAATTATGTGGAAAACGTTTTTACTCATTGCGGCTGTCATCATTATTGCCGGTATGGTCGGTTATGCAGTGTATTTGCTGCTGGTGTTGCAAAAGCAGAAAAAGGCACTGTTGCAAGCGCGCAGAAACCGTATTCATCGCATTAAAGAAAGCCTCGAAATTATTGCGAAAGCTATGTTGAAAGGTGATTGCAATTTGTCAGAAGGTGTATTGCGTTTGAAAATGCTGTTGGAGCCGGTGGGCATGAGCCTCAAACATTATTCTGCCATGTGGCGATTATATGAAGCGGTCGAAGATATGCCGACTCATGAGGCGCGCAGGGAATTAAAAAAGAACGAAAGAATGCGTTTGGATTTGCAGCGTGAAAGCACAGAAGCCGAGCTTGAAAGTAAGATTAAGTCAGAACTAAACCGACTTCTGACGGATATCCAAACATTATAAACGTGGGGAAAATTGAATGTCTGAGATCATTTGGGATTTAGCATTAATTCAAAAATATAATCAATCCGGTCCGCGCTACACATCCTATCCGACAGCGCTTGAGTTTAACGAACAGTATACGAATGAGGACTTTATTGCCGCGGCGAAACGTTATCCAACACGTCCGTTGTCGTTATATGTTCACATCCCGTTTTGCCACAAACTTTGTTATTTCTGCGCCTGTAATAAAGTCATTACGCGCCATCAGCACAAAGCAGACATTTACTTGGATTTTCTGGAACGAGAGATAAAAGAGCGGTCAACATTATTTACAAATCGTGTGGCAACGCAAGTGCATTGGGGCGGTGGCACACCAACGTATTTAACGGAGGCACAATCTGCCCGTTTAATGCAAATGTTACGTGACCATTTTAATATTGCCGATAACGCAGAAATCAGTATTGAAATGGATCCACGTAAAATCGAGCTCTCCATGCTGGACCATCTGCGCAACATTGGGTTTAACCGCATCAGTATGGGCGTGCAAGATTTTAATAAAGACGTGCAGAAAGCGGTGAATCGCGAGCAAGATGAAACCTTTGTGAATGCGCTATTGGTGCGCGCTCGAGAATTAGGTTTTCAATCGACTAACCTAGATTTGATTTATGGTTTGCCATTCCAGAGCGTTGAGAGCTTTATATTCACCTTGAGAAAAGTCATTGAACTCAACCCTGATCGATTGAGCGTATTTAACTATGCCCATTTGCCAAGCCGTTTCGCCGGACAAGCAAAAATAAAAGATTGGCAGTTGCCTAAACCGGAGACAAAGCTGGAAATTTTACAAAAAACCATCGAAACGCTGAGCAGCGCAGGTTATAAGTTTATTGGCATGGATCATTTTGCTAAACCGGATGATGAACTTGCTATCGCACAGCAAAATGGGGTGTTACATCGCAATTTCCAAGGCTATACGACGCAGGAAGAATGTGATTTATTGGGGCTTGGTGTGTCGGCAATCAGTTTATTGGGCGATACCTATGCGCAAAATCAAAAGGATTTGAAGGAATATTATACCGCGGTGGATACTAACGGCATTGCCTTACATAAAGGTTTAGCGATGTCAGAAGAAGATTGTTTGCGTCGTGATGTCATTAAGCAATTGATTTGTAACTTTAAATTAGCGTATGCCCCATTAGAAAAACAGTACAATATTGATTTTAAACAACACTTTGCAGAAGATTTAGCCTTGTTAGCGCCTTTGGCTGCCGATGGTTTATTGGATATCGGTGAGGAGCAAATCACAGTTTCCGCAAAAGGACGCTTGTTGATTCGTAATATTTGTTTGTGTTTCGACACGTATTCACGCGCACAAGCAAAACAACAGCAATTTTCGCGGATTATTTAATTTGAAATGTTAGGGTAGGTTTTATGCCTATCTCTACGCCTGTTTTCTAAAATAAAAAGTGCGGTTGAAATTCATCGGAAATTTCAACCGCACTTTTCGTTTATCATTACCCCACTAAATTCAATTCAAACACAGATTTTTTCGGGTTTAAGCGGAACCCCTCTTGTTCCAGCAAATGATGTTGCTGTCGATCTTGTTCTACCACTAATCGCGTGGATTGCGTGTAGCTGACAAATTCTTTGGCTTTGGCGATAAGTGCGGTGTAAATGTCGTGGGATTGATTGCTGTGGCGCACGAAAATATCCGTTAATTGCCAATAACGTTGCAATTGCAGTGAGGAAAGGCGAGGGTAAAGTTGAATAAAACCGAGTGCTTGTTGATACTGGTCGATGGCGAGGAAAAAAATACTTTCACTAAAACGAATTCGATTGGAAAGAAAGGTAAGCGTGCGATCCGGATTTTCTGCCATGCCCTGAGAAAGACGATATTCTTCAAATAGCGGCAGGAGTGTTTCCAGGTTCCATTGTTCAGCTTTAAAAATTTTAATCATGAGGCAATCGGTCATTTTTTGTTAAATTTATACAGTGGATTGTATCTTTTTAGCCCAAAAGAATCATCTGTTACAAAGAAAATTTTTTAGAATGATGCTCTTTTTTACCGAAAAAGAGGGATTTTTTTGCTATAGTAACCACAGTTTTTATTAAATTATATTAAGGAGAAACAAAATGGCTCGTCGTCCTTTCGTTATGGGTAACTGGAAATTAAACGGTAGCAAAGCATTCACTCGCGAATTAATTACCGGCTTAAAAGAAGAATTACACGGTGTGACCGGTTGCGATGTGGCAATTGCCCCACCGGTCATGTATTTGGCGGAAGCAGAAAAATTATTATCTAACTGTGGTTGCAGTTGCGGTGGTGAAAATATCATCCAATTAGGCGCACAAAACGTGGATGTGAATGTGAAAGGTGCTTTCACTGGTGATATTTCCACAGAAATGTTAAAAGATTTTGGTGCGAAATACATCATTATCGGCCACTCCGAACGTCGCACTTATCACAAAGAAAGCGATGAATTCGTGGCGAAAAAATTCGGTGCGTTAAAAGAAGCGGGCTTGGTGCCTGTACTATGTATCGGTGAATCCGAAGCAGAAAACGAAGCGGGTAAAACCGAAGAAGTCTGCGCACGTCAAATTGATGCCGTCATCAATCTCTTGGGCGTAGAAGCCTTCAATGGTGCGGTGATTGCCTATGAACCGATTTGGGCAATCGGTACCGGCAAATCTGCCACTCCGGCACAAGCGCAGGCCGTGCATGCCTTCATTCGTGGTCACATTGCGAAAAAATCCCAAGCCGTTGCTGATCAAGTGATCATTCAATACGGCGGATCTGTAAACGATGCGAATGCGGCAGAATTGTTTACCCAACCCGATATTGACGGCGCATTAGTGGGTGGCGCGTCCTTAAAAGCCCCTGCCTTTGCCGCAATCGTAAAAGCCGCAGCAAACGCGAAGAATTAATTTATTCTCGTTAACCAAAAGAAAATCGCGAAAGAACCGTCCGTTAATTGAATTTAAAGTGCGGTTCTTTTTTATTTTAAAACACAAAAAATATTGAAAACTTAGCAAAAAACGGTTAATTTTGCGCCCTTTTGAATTTATTTCTATTTTAGGGGAAAAATTATGCAACAAACCACGATAAAACAAACAGATACACAACAAACCAAACCACATTATGAGCCAACCGCAATCAGCAAAATTATTTTTGCCAGCCGTTGGTTACAATTACCAATTTACCTCGGCTTAATTATCGTGCAGGGGATTTATGCGTATAAATTCATGAAATCGTTATGGGAGTTGATTGTCAACCTGAACGAAATGGATTCCAATACCATCATGCTGGCGGTGTTAAACCTGATTGATGTGGTGATGATTGCGAATTTATTAGTCATGGTGATTATCGGCGGTTATGAAATCTTTGTCTCCAAACTCCGCACACGCGGACACCCGGATCAGCCGGAATGGTTGAGCCATGTCAATGCCTCCGTGTTGAAAGTTAAATTAGCCATGTCGATCATTAGTATTTCATCTATTCATATGTTACAAACCTTCGTTAACGCAACGAATATGCCGGAAAAAACGATGATGTGGCAGTTATTGTTGCATTTAGGTTTCTTGGCGTCAGCGATTGCCATGGCATATACGGATAAAATTCTTTATAGTACAAGCCACAAATCACATTAATAAATCAAAAAAATGGTAAGACGAATGACGGAATGTATTGAAATTACGCCGCAACAAGCTTGGGAAATGCTTCAACATGACGATGCGGCTGTATTAGCCGATGTGCGTGATGCGCAAACCTTTAGCTATGCCCATCCCAAAGGCGCGTTTAATTTAACGGAAGCCACTTGGCCACACTTTGAGGCGTTGTATGATTACGATCAGCCGATCATTCTCAGTTGCTATCATGGTATTAGTAGCCGTAACGTGGCAGCCTTTTTGCTGCGTAACGGCTATGAAAAGGTGTATAGTCTGCAGGGCGGTTTCGCCGCGTGGGAAAAGGCGAACCTACCGTTAGAGACTGGTTATGCGTTAAACCCAACAGAGGCGATGTAATAGAAAATGCCGTAAAAAATGACCGCACTTAACGCCAAACCTCTGCGGGCAAAAGCCGGGTGGCGTTGATGGAGTTTATAGAAAACACGCGCCACGATGCCAAGGAGAAAAGGATAGACCCAAAGAAAAACGGACATGGCGGTGATTTGGTTGTCGCTGAGATGCGTATTATTCAATAAGTGCGGTGAAATTAGCATCGCTAACGGCCACAAGAATATCGGGAAACAAAAGGCCGCAATTGCCCACGTAAAGGGGCTGAACTCTGATGGCAAATTTTGATTTCTCATTTTTTCTCCATACGTAAAATTTTGGAACAGGAATATAGCAAATGCAGCATTTGTTTGGTAGTGAAATCCCATCGTTAGCACAGCATTTCCGTGATGAAATTGCAAAAAAATATCACGTTGAACTCGTCATTCAAGAAACTCAAGATGCACAAGGCAATGTGGTTTATGATGTATTTCTCCCACAAAATTCACCGCACTTTGACGCCATCATTGCGGAAAGCGAAAGCTTCTTACAGGCATGGTTGGCGCAACAAAACGCCCGTGCGTGGCAACAAAGCAACGACAACACTCACGTTCATGCAGCATCCCTCCCCTCCTCTCACTTAAATAAGGCTTCTATTTTTTCTTATCTTCAACAACAAAAAATCACTGTGATCATCACCGCACTTTGTGTCGTCATTTATCTTTTTATGCTTTTCGGTTTTGCCGAACCCATTTTATTGGCAACGCATTTCCCCGAAGAGACGACGCAAGAAAGTGAAGTTTGGCGTTATTTCACGCACACCTTAGTGCATTTATCCAATATGCACATTTTGTTTAATCTTACTTGGTGGTGGATTTTTGGTGGGGCGATTGAGCGTCAATTAGGTTCTTTAAAACTGCTGCAAATTTACTTCTTTGCCGGAGCGATAAGCGGCATAGCGCAAAATCTTGTCAGCGGTCCGGCATTTTTCGGCTTATCGGGTGTTGTCTATGCGGTGTTAGGCTATGTGTTTATGTTAGATAAAATCCATAAACAAACCGTTTTTGCATTGCCGGACGGCTTTTTCAATATGTTACTCATCGGGATTTTACTGGGCTTTGCCGGCCCGTTGATCGACATTCAAATCGGCAATACGGCACATATTTCAGGATTGTTGGTGGGCATGGGACTCGCTTGGATGGATCGAAAAATTCGCGTTAAGTCGTGATTTCCCCCATTAAATACGCTACATTGGCACGCAAAATCTTGCGAAAGAAGGAAAAGTGATTATGAAACAATCTCTTCGTCATCAGAAAATTGTTGAGCTGGTCAAACAAAAAGGCTATTTAAGCACAGAGGAATTGGTGGCTTTATTTGGTGTGAGTCCGCAAACCATTCGGCGAGATTTAAACGAACTGGCGGAAACCAACTTTATCCGCCGTCATCACGGTGGCGCAGCCTCGCCTTCTACGGCGGAAAATAGCGATTATCACGATCGCAAACACTTTTTTTCTCAAGAAAAAAACCGTATCGCAAGACAGGTTGTGCAGCTCATCCCAAACGGTGCATCCTTATTCATTGACATCGGCACTACCTCCGAAGCCGTTTCCTTTGCATTATTAGGGCATCAACGATTACGCATTGTAACCAACAATCTTAATGCCGCACACATTCTGATGCAAAATGATTCCTTCGATATTACCATCGCCAGTGGTTCCCTACGCCAAGACGGGGGCATTATCGGCGAATCCACTGTGGAATTTTTATCGCAATTTCGCTTAGATTTTGGTGTGTTAGGCATTAGCGCCATTGATTTAGACGGTACCTTATTGGACTATGATTATCACGAAGTGCAAGTGAAACGTGCCATTATTGATAATTCACGCAACACCTTATTAGTCACCGATCACTCTAAATTTAGTCGCCGCGCGATGGTGAAACTGGGTTCGATTACGGATGTGGAATATGTTTTCACCGACGCAAATGTGCCGACAGGGATTGATGAATTATTAAAAAATAAAAACGTCAATCTTGTGATTTGTTAATGCGACATCCTCCCCTAGAAATTCGGCGAGACACGCAGAGAAAATAGCCATAAAAAAGACCGCACTTTACAGCCTTAAAGTGCGGTCTTTTTTCTGAATGTTTTGACGATCCTTTAACCTTTCTTATCTAACAAGCGAATATAACGTGTTGCTGATAGCCATGCGCCGATATAGCCCATCATCATGCAAACAATTAGCAAGAAAAGAAATTCGGCAAAACTGAGGCCGTTTAAATGAAAACTCACGGCGAAAATGTCAGTCACATATTTCACCGCACCGGTGAAATAGCCAATCACCAAGCTACTGAAAATCGCCGCCAAAATGCCACCTAACACCGCATAAATCATGCCGGTATAAAGAAATGGACGGAGGATAAATTGATCGGTCGCACCGAGCAATTTCATCACTTCAATGTTTGCTTGATTGCTGTAAACATCAGCGCGAATGCTGTTGCCGATTACCAAGAAAACCGCAACTGCCATCAGCAGCGTACAGAAAATCGCCACATGCGCCACTAACCACGTCAGTGCGGTCAATTTTTCCAACCAATCGTTATCTAAACGCACTTCTTGAACGCCTTTGATTTTATCCAAGTTTTCCCGCAATTCATTGCGTTTTTGCGACTCATTAAAAGCTTTGGTTGGTTTAATCATCACCACCGCCGGCAATGGATTGTCATCTAACACATCCAGTTCTTCGTTAAAACCCGACCATTGACGAAATTCGCTTAAGCTTTCCTTGCGGGAAATGTAATTGAGCGACTCTACGCCCTCTTGCTGACGGATTTTTTCCACCACCAAATTGGCATCGTCTTCTGACAAGTTTTTATGTAAATACACGGTCAGTTCACTTTCTGGATAAAACTGCGTAGTGGCATCATGAATATTTTTCCAAAGCAGGTAGCTTACAGTTGGAATCGTTAACGACACAGCGATCACTAACACGGTGATGAGCGTGGCAAATTTACGTTGATATAAATCAGCAAACACGGCACGCAGGGAATACAGGGCTTGGGCGCCAAAAGGCAAACTAAAACGACGAGAATTCATGTTACCTCCTAACGCAAATAACCTTGCTCAAGCACAAGGCAAGGCTTAGGTTTTTGTTGAACAATGCTAATGTCGTGCGTGGCAATTAAGACGGTCATGCCAAGACGATTAAACTCTTCAAATAAATTGAAAATCTCAAAAGACAGTGCGCTGTCTAAATTACCGGTCGGTTCATCGGCTAACAATAATTGCGGTTTATGCACGATAGCGCGGGCAATATCTACCCGTTGTTGCTCGCCGCCCGACAAATGCGCCGTGGAATGATGCGCGCGATCACGCAATCCCACACGATCCAATGCTGCCAACGCACGGCTATTGGCATCTT
>ERZ773049.86-NODE-86-length-56238-cov-95.287792_pt1 | contig 56238 bp, 53 predicted proteins | sample MGYA00580633_ERZ773049 | MGnify/ENA primary metagenome ERZ773049 (study PRJEB29015, sample SAMEA2737991) | human oral metagenome | biome: human oral; feature: human-associated habitat; material: dental | place: China | collected 2066 ...
TGAGCGGTATCTGGTATGCAGGAATGTATGCGCTGCACGGCATGGATTTCATCGTAGGCTTCTTCGGTGTGCACAACCTTCTGCGTGCGACGGTCGCCGAACACCCCGCTTGGAACGTCTGGTATTTCTACCCTGCCGTCTTCCTCATCGGCTTCTTTCCATGGAGTTTTGCCCTCATCATTCCGCTCACCCAAAGGCTGCGCAGAGGGCTCGGAACGCTCGCCCCACATACCCTCTTCCTGCTGATCTGGGCCCTCACGGTCAACGTGTTCTTCCAGCTGATAGCGACAAAATACGCGACGTATACGCTACCGGGTCTCATGCCCATCGCGCTCCTCACGGCACGCCTCCTTTTATCGCATATGCAGCTGCTGCGCAGGACGCTGTCCTTCGCCGTCGTATGCTGCGGGCTGCTCACGATGCTGCTGTACCTGCCGATCGACGCCGCGAACGGCAGGATTTCATATGCGCTTCACGTTCCGGGGCAGACGGGCTATCACGCGATCGACCTGTTCTCGGGGAAATGGCAGGCGGACGTACTGAACCAATATGTAAAGAGCGACGACCTCATCGTCTCCTACGGCGAATATCAAACATCCGTCGTATACTATACGGGACATATGGTCTACGATCTCATCCCCGCCTCTTCGTACGCAAAACGAACGGGCACGGACATCAACTGGCAGCGCAAATACGTCATGCCCGTTCTCACGTTCGATCAACTGCCGCACGATCGGGACATCTATCTGCTCTGGGACACGCGGCACGACAAAAAGCTCGGCAAGCTCCTGAACCGCAATGAGTGGCAGGTGCTCGCCGAGCAAAAACGCGTACGCATCTATCGACGGGCGAAGGATACGCCCGCCGCATTTTCTGGAAATTGACAGCACAATGCCGCCGGATCATGCAGCATCCCCCAAATCATCTAAACCAGGGGATACGGCATGATCCGGCGCTGTTTACTTCCCGCCGCCGAGGAGCTCCTTTGTCAGCCGGCGCAGATAGCTCATGACGAGCCGCACATCGTCGAAGGTCTGACGCCCCTTCTTGGTAACAAGACCGCTGTTGATGAACATGGGGTCGATGAGCGGAATCTGCACGAGATAGTCCCCGGGAAGAACCGACGGGCGCGCGAGGAATGTCGATCCGATGCCCGTACTCACGAGGTTCTTGACCGTATGCAGATAGGGCGAGTAGTGCACGACATTCGGTTTCTCCCCGATGCGCCCATAGGCATCCTGTACGAGGCGGTTGACGAAAAAGCCGCTGTCAAGCATGATGAGGGGCTCCTCCTGCAGTTCTGTGATGCTGAGGCTGTGGCGCTGCGCAAAGGGATGATCGGGGCGCGTGACGAAGGTGCACTCGCAGTCAAAGAGTTTGGAATAGCTGAGCCGTGCGCTGAAATCAGCAGTGTAATTCGTCAGCGCAAGGTCGAGTTTTTCCTCCTCGACCATCTGCAGGGCGCTCACGCCGCCGGTCTCGATGATCTCGAGTTCGATCTCCGGATGTGCACGGCGAAACTCGCCCAAAATATGCGGCAAAAAGACGACGCCGAGCTGGAGGGGCATCGCAATGCGCACCTTCGCATGGCGGTGCGCCATATCGCGAATCTCATTGTCAAGGCGCGTGATCTCCGTGAGGATGGAGGATATCTTGCCGAGGAGCTTCGCCCCATCCGTCGTAACGGTGATCTTGCGCCCTTCGCGGTGGAAGAGGTTCAGCCCCGTCTCCGCCTCGAGCGCCTGCATGGCGACGGTCACCGTCGGCTGAGACACATGAAGATGCTCCGCTGCCTTTGTGATATTCTGCCATTGACAGACCTCATAGAAATACCGCATCTGAACCAGCGTCATCCGATCATCTCCCCTCCGCACACAGGGCGGCTGCCATCCAATCAATATTTCCTATATTGCTCATTAGTTTACTATATATAGGCCAATCCGTATAGTATAAAAGTCACACTTCGTATTAAAAGTTTTAATAGTCCAAAGCTATTGTGTATCGAAAAGAAATATTTTTATTTCATCGGAAAACGTGTTAGATTGAGTCCATACAAAATCTACGACGGTCAAGAGAAGGGGAAATACCGTATGAAGATCTATTTCGCAGAGGCAGTGGAACGCTTTGTCGAGGACATGCTCGAGGCGAACGCGGACAATCTGAAGGCGTTCGAGACGAAGCCGGGCGTGTACGCAAACGTAGATCCCGAGACGCACCACGAGGTTGAAATCCCCGATGTGCATCTCACAAAGTAGATTTTGTTTCCAGAGCAAAACTTCCTTCTGAAAGACGAGCGGACGACCACCGCTCGTCTTTTTTTGTGTGCAGAAGGATACGGATCGGATGCATTGTAAAATCGCCGAAAGGGGAATACGCATGGCAGATGCCGTCCGCCCGCTCAGCAAATCCGCGGAACGAGTTCGCCGAGCGGCATATCCACCACGCGGATGCCGCCGAGTGCCGTGCGCAGCCCGACCTCGCCGGGCGCCTCTGCCGTTGTCTGTCCGATGACGCAGGCCTCCGTGCCGTGCGGGTCCGCATGCATCACGCGGAGCACACGCTCCGTGTCCGCGGGCTGCGTGAATGCGAGGAGCTTGCCCTCGTTCGCGAGCGTCAGCGGGTCAAACCCGAGCAGCTCACAGACGCCCTGCACAGCAGGACGCACGGGGATTCGCTCCTCGTCGAGCAGGATGCCGACCCCCGCCGCCCCCGCCAGCTCGTTCAGCGATGCTGCGGCGCCGCCGCGCGTCGGGTCGCGCAGGATAGCAATGCCGGGTGCCTCCGCAAGCATGGCTGCCGTCATATGGCAGAGCGGCGCACAGTCGCTCATGATCTCCGGCGGGAGCGTCAGATTGTGCCGTGCCGCCATGACCGTCGCCGCATGATCGCCGAGCGTGCCCGAGACGATAATGTCCATGCCCGGCTTGATGTTTGCCGGCGCAATGTCAGCCCCCTCAATCATCTCGCCCACGCCTGCCGTATTGATGTAGATGCCGTCGCCGCAGCCGCGCGGCACGACCTTTGTATCCCCCGTCACGATGAGGACGCCTGCCTCCTCCGCTGCCGTGCGGATGTCGCGCACGACGCGGCGCAGTGTCTCCATCGGCAGCCCCTCCTCGAGGATCACGGCCAGCGAGAGCCAACGCGGCACCGCGCCCGTCATCGCGAGGTCATTCACCGTGCCGCAGACGGCGAGCCGGCCGATGCTCCCGCCGGAGAAAAAATGCGGCTGAACAACATAGGAATCCGTTGTAAAGGCCGCCCGCCCCGTAAGCGGAAGAACAGCGCCGTCGTGCAGAGCATTCAGGATGGTATTGCCGAGCTCCGGCAGCACGATTTCCTCCATGAGCGCATGGCTGAGCTTCCCGCCCGCGCCATGCGCGAGTGTGACGACATCATGCTCCATAACGGAACCTCCCCCCGCCGTATTTGTACCACGCGGCGCACGTCCCCTCAACCGATACCATACACGGACCGACGGCGTGCTCCGGTACACACGCCTTGCCGAAGAGACCGCAGTCCTTCGGCAGGATTGCCCCGCGCAGCACCTCGCCGCAGCGACAGCCGCGCCGCCCCTCCAGCCGCGTCTCGATGGAGAGCGGCCGCACGCGGGCAAAGTCAAAACGCGCATATTCCCCGCGCATCGAGAGCCCCGATGCCGGGATTACGCCCAGCCCACGCCACGCCGTTGCCGCCGGTTCATAGACGCGGTCGATCGCTGCCAGTGCCGCAGGATTTCCCTCCGGGCGCACAACCGTCTCATAGGCATTTTCGATGCGCGCTTCGCCATGGCTGATCTGACGGACGATCATGTGCAGCGCACGCAGGATCTCGAGCGGCTGGAACCCGCCGACCACGCCTGGCACATGATAGTCCCGCGCAAGGAAGTCAAAGAGCCCCGTCCCCGTTACGACGGCAACGTGTCCGGGCAGGAGAAATCCGTCCACCGCCGCCGTCCCGTCATCGAGCAGGGTGCGCATCACGGGCGGGACCAGCTTCTGCGCAGACAGCAGGAAGAAGTTTCCGCATCCCTGCCGCTCCGCCGCGAGCACAGCCGCCGCCTCGGTCGGTGCGGTCGTCTCAAAGCCGACGGCGAGGAAGACGACCTGCTTTGCGGGATTCTCCGCCGCAACGGTCAGCGCGTCCAGCGGCGAGTAGACGATGCGCACGTCGGCGCCTGCCGCCTGCGCCTCAGCGAGACTGGAGTCCGTTCCCGGCACCTTCAGCATATCGCCGAACGTCGTGATGACGACATCCTCCATCCCCGCATAGGCAATCGCCGCATCGATGTAGCTGTCCGGCGTCACGCAGACGGGACAGCCGGGACCTGAGACAAGCTCAATCTCGGCGGGCAGTATCTGCCGGAGCCCTGCGCGAAAGATTGCCACTGTATGCGTCCCGCAGACCTCCATAATGCGCACAGGGCGCGTGCGGTGCGCGAGCAGGCGCCGCATATCCGTGACGATCTCCGCCGTGAGCGTCTGTGTTTCCTGCGCCGAACGTTTCATGGAAGGCTCTCCACCGTGCGCGGCGCTCCGCGCATCTCCGCGCGCAGGGCCTCGATGCGCTCCGCCTCATCTGGCTCCACAATCTGCATGGCAAAGCCCGCATGTACGAGCACATAGTCCCCCAGCTTTGCCTCGGGCAGCAGCATGAGGCTTGCCGCACGGCGCACGCCGTTCAGTTCTACCGAGGCAAGCTGATCCTTTATTTCAACGACCTTCGCCGGAACTGCTAAACACATACATCCTCCTAACCCCATTAAACCCATCAATTGTATTTCTCTGTCATTATACCGCGCATTGACTGCGGGCGCAGTGTTTCAAGACACACCCCGGCCGTTTTTCATCTGCGCGAGCGCTGCTGCTGCCTGTCCGTACGCAATGCCGCCGTCGTTCGGCGGAGCGAGGTGCGGCAGGAGAACGCGATAGTCCCCGCCGATGCGGGCAAGCACCTGCTCCAGCAAAAGTGCGTTCTGAAACACGCCGCCCGCGAGCGCGGCTGTACGCAGACCCGTGTACGCTGCGAGGACACCAAGCACCTCGGCGACGGCCGCCGCCATCGTCACATGGAAGTCCAGCGCACGTCCCGCGCGCTCCTCTGCCGAGATCTGCTCCGCCCCGTCCGCGAGCGCATGGAGCACCGGCAGGAAGTCCACTGTCATCGCACCAGGCGCACCGCGCAGGACATAGGGCAGGATACGCCCCTCCCGCTGCGCCGTGCGCGCCAGAAGTTCCAGCTCGATCGCCGCCTGTCCCTCATAGCGGTTGACGAGGCATACGCCGAGCAGCGCCGCCGCCGCGTCGAAGAGCCGTCCCGCACTCGATGTGAGCGGCGCGGAGACCCCGGCCGCCGTTGCCTGCATCAGCAGCTGCCAGCCTGCGGGCAGCTGCGCTGCAAAGCCAGGTGCATGCGTCGCCAGCCGCTCGCCATGAAGGCCGTACAGCACCCAGAGAGCCAGCCGCCACGGCTCCTCCGCTGCACGATCACCGCCCGGGAGCGGAATACAGGCAAAATGCGCGAGGCGCTCATAGCCCGCCATATCCGCCGCGAGGAACTCCCCGCCCCACGCCGTTCCGTCGTCGCCCCAGCCCGTCCCGTCGAGTGCTGCGCCAAGCACGCGCTCATGACATGCGTGCTCGGCAAGCACCGCCGCGATGTGCGCATGATGGTGCTGAACTCGCACAAGGGGAATCCCCTCGCGCTCTGCCCGCGCCGCGAGACAACGTCCCGATAGGTAGGCGGGATGCAGGTCAGCGGCAAGCAGCTCCGGTTTTGTCTCAAAAAACTGCTCATAGTGCGCGATCGTCTCCTCGTAGGAGGCGAGCACGCTTCTGTGCGTCAGATCGCCGATGTGCTCGCTCAGGAACGCCTCATTCCCGCGCGTCAGGCAGAACGTACTCTTCAGCTCTGCTCCGCCTGCGAGCACGGACGCCTGCGGGGCAAATGGGAGCGCAAGCGGTGTCGGCGCAAAGCCGCGGCTGCGGCGCACAATCTGCCGTCCGCCTGCCGTCATGCGCAGAACCGAATCATCCACACGATGCACGATCTCCCGATTATGCATGAGGATCGCATCGGCAATCTCGGCGAGTCCCCGCTCTGCGGCCACATCGTCATAGATAATCGGCTCGCCGCTGAGGTTTGCACTCGTCATGACCCAGAGATCGTCCGGGGCGAGCAGGAGGAGGTGTATGGGTGCGTATGGAAGCATGACGCCGAGACAAGGGTTCCCCGGGGCAACGCTCGGGGCGACCGCATCCTCCGCATCCGGCCGCCGCTGCAGCAGCACAATCGGCGCAGCAGGCGAGGCAAGCCAGCGTTCCTCCTCCTCCGAGACAGCGCACAGTCTGCGCACCGTCTCAAGCGCGCCCGCCATCACGGCGAGCGCCTTCGCCTCACGCCGCTTGCGGCGGCGCAGGCGTGCGACCGCCTCGTCGCTGCGCGCGTCGCACGCGAGATGGTAGCCGCCGATGCCCTTGATCGCAACGATTCCACCCGCCGCGATAATTTCCCGCGCCTTTTCCAAAGGGTTGCCGTCCGCCGCCGCGCCCTCCGCCAGCAGCCGATAGGAGGGTCCGCAGACAGCGCATGCATTCGGCTGCGCGTGGAAACGGCGATCCGCGGGATCGTCATATTCATGCTGGCAGGCAGGGCACATGCGGAAGGCCGCCATCGAGGTCAGCGGGCGGTCATAGGGCACACCGCGAATGATCGAGTACCGCGGACCGCAGCTCGTACAATTTGTAAAGGCATAGCCCTGCCGCCGATCCGTTTCGGACAAAATCTCGCGCCGGCAGTCCGCACAGACGGCGAGATCGGGCGAGACAAGCGTTCGCGCCGGCTCCCCCGCAGGGCTCGGCAGGATACGGAACAACACCTCGCCGAGAACCGCCGTCTCCGTATACGTCACCGCCGTGACCGCAGCCGCAAGCGGCGCCTGCGTGCGCAGCGCCTCTCCAAAGGAATCAAGCGCCTCCGGCGTGCCCTCCGCCTCGATCCCGACGCCGGCACTGTCGTTCAGCACCCATCCGCCGAGGCCGAGGCGCACGGCGAGACGGTAGACAAAGGGGCGGAACCCCACCCCCTGCACAATCCCCGAGACACGAAAGGCGCGCCGCTGGCGGGCGCACCGCTGTATATCCGCAGGAAACGCATCGCATGCCACGATCAGATGCCCTGTGCACTCTGCGGACGGCGCACGGCGGGGATTTCCCCCCAGCGCGTGAGTTCTTCCACCGCGCGCTGTGCGAATCCGGGCAGCGCCGCTGCCATCTCCGTACTGAGCGTGAGGCCTGCCGTCAGCTCATACGGCTGCATGCCGAGCACCACAACGTTCGGAATCGGGTGGTCCGTCACCGTCAGCCACGCGAGCACATCCTGAATCCCGATCTCATGCGAGGACACCTTCTCCTGAAAATGTGCCATCACGGCATCGTTTTCAAAGCGATAGACCGTACCGGGCGCACCGTCGCCCGACACCGCATCGAGGATGAGCAGCTTTTCCGTCCCCGTGAGGAAATGCAGCAGCTCCGGGCCGAGCGTTCCGCCGTCAAGCAGGCGGACATCGGGCGAAAAACGATAGTGTTCCTCCAGATACTCCACCGCACGCACGCCGAACCCCTCATCCCGCAGGATGATGTTGCCGATGCCGAGCACCGTCACGGGCGCGACCGGAACCAGCTGATCCTGATCCATATTCATCGCGATTCCTCCTGCGCCGCCTTCTTTGCCGCCGCCTGCGCCCGCAGCCACGCATACCACGCCGAGAGCCCCTCTCCCGTTCGGCACGAGACCGGCAGGACGGCAATTCCCGGATGCAGTGCCCTGATATCCGCACACGCCGACGCCATATCAAAATTCGTATAGGGCAGAATGTCCACCTTATTTAAGAGGGCCGCCGCCGATTCCTTGAAGATCAGCGGGTACTTCAGCGGCTTATCGTCGCCCTCCGTGATGCTCAGCACCACGGCCTTTGCATCCTCGCCAAGCGCAAATTCCGCAGGGCAGACGAGGTTGCCGACGTTCTCGATCACAATGAGATCGAGCGCCGTGAGGTCAATTTTCTCCAGCGCCGCCGCGACCATCGCCGCATCGAGATGGCAGCCGCCGATCGTATTGATCTGCACGACCTGCGCGCCGCAGCGCTCAATGCGGGCAGCGTCCTTCGTCGTAAAGAGGTCTCCCTCGATCACCGCAATGCGCAGATCCGTTCCGAGCTCCGCAAGGGTCTGCTCGAGGAGTGAGGTCTTGCCCGCGCCGGGCGAGCCGAGGAGGTTCAGCGCATAGATTCCGCGGCGGGCAAAAAGCGCCGCATTCTCCGCAGCCGCCGCATCGTTGCGGCCGAGTATATCCGCCTTGACAACTACCTTCATCGTCCTATTCCATCTCTATAAAATCCACACGCATCTCGCGTCCGCCGATGATCTCCATCCCTCCGCCGCAGTCCGGGCAGAGATAGTCCTGCGGCCGTATCCGCAGTTCTCTGCCGCAGTCGTGGCAGCGTCCCATGAGAGGCACGCGCTCCCATGTGAGCGCCGCGTGCTCCGCAGGCGTCCCCTGCACGAGGGAGGAAAAACACAGCGAAAGCGCATCGGTCTCCACGCCCGACAGTTCGCCGAGCAGGAGGCCGATGCGCTCGATACGTGCTGCATCATTCTTCTGTGCATAGTCGAGCGCGATCTCCAAGATGCCCTCGGCAATCGCCATCTCGTGCATGCTCAGAGCTCCGCCGAAAGTCCGTGCGCAGCGAACGTGCCGACGAGTTCCGTCAGCTTCGTCTTTGCCGGATCATAGTCCACCGTCGTCTCGCCGTCGTGCGTGTGAATGTGCACGTAGAGGACGCCGGGCAGCCCCAGCAGCGCCTTCTCTACCGCTGCGGCATTCTCCTCGGTGTAGCCCTTGACAAAAAACTGCAGATGTGTGGTGCTCTCCGCGAGACCGCAGCCGCAATCCTTACACATAGTTTTCTCCTTTATTGATTTGGCAGCGTACTGCATGCCCATCGCGAATACCTCGTTCGCAAGCGTTCGTGCGCTTGTACGCTCAAATACCGACGGATTTCTAAACGCCCTTCGGTTGAACGACGAAATCCGCCGGGGCGTACCGCCCACTTTTCCAGCTTGCTCCACTAGGGTCCGCTTATGGACATTGCAGCACGCACAAGACTCTTTACTCCACGTCCTTCGCATCCACAGGCGTATGCCGCAGCAGCTTGCTGCCCGCGAACATGCTCGAGACCTCGGCCTCGCCCTCCATGAACTCAGCGCGCACAACCATGTAGAAGTGCCCGATCGCAAAGAGGATGATCGCCCATGCCGCATAGTGATGGACAAAATGCGTCGTGAACTCGTTGCCGAGGAGGCGATTCACCCAGCCGAACATGACCCCGCCGATCGCCGACGGCTCTGTCATATAGTACATGGCAAATCCTGTCAGCACCTCAATCGCCACGAGGACGTAGAGTCCCGCATATGAGGCACGTGCCAGCGGGTTCCGCAGGAAAGGTGCATGGCTCGGCTTGATCAGCATGTAGTGCAGCGCCACATCCATCATATCGCGGTAGTACTGCGGCTTCCAGAAATGCGGAAACAGCCGGTCGCCGCGGTTGATGATGAAGCCGTACACACGCCCGATGAAGCCCGCGCAGAACGCAAACGCCGCAACGAAGTGGATGTTGCGCACAAGGTTCATCAGCAGCGCCGAGTTGGTCGGCTCAGAGCCGAGAATCACGGGCGGCTTCGTAATGAGGAAGCCCGTGATGAAGAGGACGACGATCGAGGCGGCCATCAGCCAGTGAAAGATGCGCAGAAAGGGGCTGAAGAGGTAGTATTCCTGCCGCTGTTCTTTTTTCATGCGGATCGCCCCCTATTCGTCCACACGCACGCCTGCGTAGGGATCCGTCGTAACAACGCGGATCTTCTCCCCCTTTGCATTGAAGAGATGCGTCGAGCAGGCCATGCACGGATCGAACGAGCGGATTGCCTTCACGATCTCGAGCGGCTTGTCGGCGATCTTCACCGGCGTATCCATCATCGACTTCTCATAGGCACCCTGTCCCGCTTTGTCATCGCGCGGGCAGGCATTCCACGTCGTCGGAACGACCGCCTGGTAGTTGGCAATCTTGCCGTCCTTGATCACGACCCAGTGGCTGAGCGCGCCGCGCGGTGCCTCGTAGAGGCCGACGCCCTTTGCCTCCTTCGGCCAGGTCGAGGGATCCCACTTGTCATTGTTCACGACGCGCGTGTCGCCGCTCTTGATGTTCGCGACGAGCTTGTCGAAGAAGTACTTGCCGAGCTCCGCCTGCAGCTGCGCCTCAAGTGCACGCGCCGCCGTGCGGCCGACCGTCGAGGGCAGCCATGCCTTGACCGGAACGCCGAGCACATTCGTCACGGCGTCGATCTGATCGACGATGATCTTCTCTGCCCAGGTGAGTTCGCCGAGGAGTCCCTGCTTCGCCTTCGTGTAGAGAACGATGTAGCGCGCGAGCGGACCGACCTCGCAGAGCTTGCCGCGCCATTTCGGCGTCTTGAGCCAGGAGTACTTGCCCTGCTCGTTGAGCGCCTTCCACTCGGTCTTCGTGCCCTCCTTCGGCTCCGTGTAGTGGGGCTTCGTCACGCCCTCCCACGGATGCAGCGAGGCATTCTCCTGGCCCGGGTACTCGTACCATGCATGCTCGACGCTCTCGCTGATGCCCTCAGGATCATTGAGATCCTCCATCTTGAAGTCATAGATCTTCGCCTGCATGACGCCGCCGGCAAAGTTCTCGACGACGCCGTTGCAGCGCACGAGCAGCGTGCTGAAGAAGTCGCCGTTCGAGGTTCCGCTGAACGGTTCCTCGGGGAACATGCCGAAGCCGAGCACACGCTCCTTGGCAAGACCGCCGCCGGAGACATAGCCGTTTTTCACATAGAGATGGCCGATGGCGAGGACATCCGGCAGATAGTAGTCGTTCATCATATGGCGCGCCTGGTTGATCGAACGATCCACGATCGCAAGGCGCGCCGTATTGATCGGCGCGTTGCCGTCCTCCATCGAGATGGAGCAGGGCATGCCGCCGAGCACGTAGTGCGGATGGGGATTCTTGCCGCCGAAGACAACGTGCGGTACAACAAGATCTTTCTGCTTGTCGAGCATCTCGAGGTAGTGCGAGATTGCCATGAGGTGCACCTCAGGCGGCAGCATCCGGTAGTCCGGATGATCCCACCACTGCGCAGAGAAAATGCCAAGCTGGCCGCTCTCCACGATCTTTTGGATCTTCGCCTTGATCGCCGCATAGTACTCTGGATTGGAGACGGGTACATCGTGCGGATACGCCTCCGTATCGAGTCCTGCGGGTCCGTGGAACGGCAGGCGGTAGGTGCTGAGCACCGTGTTCTGCAGCGCTGCCGTTGCCGCAGGATCGGCTTTCAGCGCCTCGAGCGGACTGACCCAGTCGAGCGCATGCAGATGATAGAAATGGATGATGTGGTCCTGATGTCCGAGGCACGCCGCGATGATGTTGCGGATGTAATGCGTGTTCTTCGGGATCGTGATGCCGAACGCATCCTCGACGGCGCGCAGGCAGCCGAGCGCATGGGAGGATGTGCACACGCCGCAGATACGCTGAATATATGCCCACGCATCGCGCGGGTCACGATCGTTCATGACGAGCTCGAGACCGCGCCAGGCCGTTCCGGAGGAGATGGCATCCTCGACCTTGCCCGTCGCCTCATCGACCTGAATTTCAACGCGCAGATGTCCCTCAATGCGGGTGATCGGGTCTACAACAACGTGTTTCATTCATGCACCTGCTTTCCCTCTTTTTCCAGCTGCTTTTCGTGCTGCTTCTTCTGCACGAGGCTCGCTCCCGCATGCGCCGCAACACCGACCGCGGTCGCCACGGCAAGCCCCGCACCGACCATATCGACATCGATGCCGTTGTACTCGGGCAGGCGCTTCGAGAACGGCGCCTGATCCCAGAAGTTCGCATTGCTGCAGCCGATGCACGGTGCACCTGACTGGATCGGATAGGACATGCCCTGATACCAGCGCAGATTGCCGCAGGAATTGTAGGTCTCCGGTCCGCGGCAGCCGAGATGGTAGAGGCACCAGCCGGCCTTCGCCCCCGCATCGTCGAAGCGGTCGGCAAACATGCCCGCATCGAAGAACGGGCGGCGGTAGCAGGTGTCGTGGATGCGGTTGCCGTAGAACTGACGCGGGCGCCCTTCGCCGTCAAGCGGCGGCAGCGTACCGAACAGGGCAACGTGCATGACCACGCCTGTCATGACCTCGGGGATCGGCGGGCAGCCCGGCACGGCAATGTAGGGCTTTGCGCCGATATAGGAGCGGATGCCCTTGGATTCCGTCGGATTCGGCGCAGCCGCCTGAATGCCGCCCGCCGTTGCACACGTCCCGTAGGCAATGACTGCCTTTGCCCCCTCGGCGACGTGCCGCAGCGTATGGGCGAACGAATGCCCGCCCGACATGCAGGTATACTCGTGCTCACCCGAGGCAACCGCGCCCTCGACGGCGAGGATATACTCGCCGTAGTACTTTTTGACCGTTGCTTCAAGATGTTCCTCGAACGGTTCGCCGCAGCCCGCGCTGAGAACATGACTGTACTCGAGCGCAATGCTGTTCAGCACGAGATCTGATGCGAGCGGTGCACCCGATCGGATGAACGACTCGTCACAGCCCGTGCACTCATGCCCGTGCAGCCAGATGACAACCGGCAGCGGTTTCGCCTCGGCAGCCTCGACGACCTTCGTCAGCATCTCCGTGCTCAGTCCCATGAGCGACGTGAGCGTCACGCAGCCCTTTAAGAAGCTGCGGCGGCTCATTCCCTTTGCAAGATAAGCCTCCCACAGGCTCTCCCTCTTACTCACATGACCCCTCCTAACAAATACACAGATGTCCAATCGGGCATTTTAATAAAAGAAAATACACATGCCCATAACTTTCTTTTATTATACACCTCATTGAACGAAAAATAAATCATTTCATTTACGCTTCCATTTATTTCCCCTTCCCTTTCACAGCGCAAAAAGGAGCTGTCTCCCGTACTCGTGGTACGACAGACAGCCCCTGCTGTACTGTACTCCGCTCAGATCGTGCACAGAACACCGGAAAAACACAGGTCCCCCTGTGACAGTGGCAATTCTGCCGCTTCCTTTTCAATACGGGAAGGCCCAGACATTTCTGCATGAACCCGGTGCACATCTCGGAGATTTCGTCTCCGCAGTGCAGACGCAATATCATAGGCTGCAGGCGGCATATCCGTCGTCCTTAGATATTTTTGCTCGGAAACACGGAACAAATGCTGAATGCATCTTTTCCCTTATATTTAATTATAAATTAATTCTAACAGGGTTATATTCTTTTGTCAATATTCGATAATTATTCTCACCATAGAGATTTTTTATTTTAGGTGACGCGCCGCCTTTTTCACAGCATCGCGTTCCTTCTCCGCCATCGTGTTCGGGCGGATCTCGGCCGCGTGGCCGTCGCGGTTGCCGCTGGTGAGCTTCTGATTCTCTTCATCGTAGGCGAGTATCTCGTAGGTACGGATCGTATTCTCCTTCGGACTGAGTACGCGGCGTTGGAGTGTATAGCCGAGCTTCTCGTAGTCCGTGTCGTGCATCGCCTCGGCAAACTGCGCCTTGCCGAGATCGTTGTAGAGGATGAGCTGCCAGTAGGCAATGCTGCCGTCCGTATTCTTTGCCATCATGCTGCGGTCGAAAAACCAGCCGCGCCGTTCATCACCCTCAATGAAAACCCAGTCGCCGTCCTTCAGCGTGATCGGATCGATCGCCGTCAGGTCGCCGTGCGCTCCCGCATCATAACTGCTGCTGCGCGGATCGACGGAAAGAGGCACCGCTGTGCCGGCGTCCTTTTCCTTCTCTGCCGGGGGCGCTCCCTCCTCTTTGGATTTTTCCGGCGCGGCGCCATTCTCCTCCGTGCCCTCACACGGCAGGGGAATGATCTTTCCGTTTTCATCATGCTCATCGACGGATTCATCGCCGAGGTCATCCATTTCCTCCTCGAGCGCGGATTCTTTCTTCTCGGCGGGTGCTGCATCCGATTTTTTCTTCGCCGGGGCAGCCTTTGCTGCGGAGTGCCCATGGCCCTCCTCTGCCGCCATGACGGCATGGATATCCTTCTCCGGCGCGGTCTCGCCGTATGCCGGCAGGATAAAGATCCCTGCAGCGAGCAGGAAGATGATGGATTTCATAGCATATCCTTTCCTTTTATAAATACGACGCGGGGTTGACCGGCTGGCCGCCGACACGCACCTCATAGTGCAGATGCGGCCCCGTGGAATAGCCCGTCGAGCCGACGTAGGCGATGATCTGACCGCGGCGCACCTGCTGGCCCGCAGTGACGGCGACGGCGGAGGCATGACCGTAGCGCGTCATGATGCCGCCTCCATGGTCGATATCAACCATATTGCCGTACCCCGAACTCGTCCAGCCTGCCGTTGTCACGACGCCGTCTGCCGTCGCAATGATCGGCGTTCCCGTGTCAGCCGCGATGTCGATGCCCTGATGGAACTCTGTCCCGTTAAACCGCAGCCCATAGGGCGAGCTGATATACCCCTGCGTGGGCCAGCCCGTCGGAGTGGTGACGGGCGCACTCTCTGAGAGAAAACTGCCCGCTCCCGGAAAATTCCGGTACATCTCCTGTGCAAGGAGATCAAGAGAGCTCCGGCGCGTGGTGAGGCGGCTCTCGATCATCGCAAGCGCCTCATCCACCTCATCTGTTGTGAGTGCATGCGGTGCGCCGCCCGTCGGGGCCTCCGTCCCCTCCTTCGCAGCATCCTCCTCGTCGGCTTCTGCGGGAGGCGCGCCCACGAGAGCACGCAGTCCATCCTCCGAGCGGCGCAGACTGTCCAGATCCTGCTGCAGCGCGGAGGCTTTTTTCGAGACTTGGAGGATCTGCTCCTGCTGGATGCGGTTTGCCTCGCGCAGCTGCGCGGTCTCCGACTCGTGCAGATAGGAGTGCATGAGCGTGTAGACAGAGAGAACAGCGGCGCCGGTGAGCACGGCAACCGCTGCTCCGGCGCCGAACGCAATCATCCGCAGTCCGCGCAGAGAAAGCCGCACGGTACGCGTGACATCCGCCTCGCTGTCAATTAGCTGAATACTGTATCGTAGATTCTGTTCCTCGTTCAATGCGTTCTCCTTATTCTATCCTGATTTTTTCCATCCCCCTATCCTAGCGGAACAAAATGAAAACCTGCTGAGACTCAGCAGGTTTTCTTTGCTTTTGTCAGTATTGAATCGGAAGCGGCTGCGCCATGGCTTCCTTCAGCACGCCCTTTTCCTCATCCGTGAGCGGATAGTCCGACGCGCCGTTCTTGATGGGCTTGATATAGCTGCGCGAATCCGCGCGGGCAAAGATACTCGAGAAAATAATGCCGTCGTTGTTCGCATTGAGCATGGCCACCGCGTAGCTGAGGTCGCCGCCCATATCCTCGAACGCGCGGAACCGAACGGCGGCAACACGCACGAGCGAGCCGCGGATGAACTGACGTATCAGCTCGTTTTCCTCCAGGATGCGCGCATTCGTCGCCGCAATCCTCTCGACCTCCTTGATATGCTGAATCAGCATTCCCTCGAGGTCATTGGCCTCGGATCCGCGCATCATTGCCCGGTAACGGCTGCTCATCATGCCGACGCGGATCATCAGATAGACAACCAGAATCAATAAAAGCAGGATCAGCAGCATCGAGGCAAACAAGAGTATCGTCTCATGTGCCGCAATATCGTTTACGAGATTGTTCAGAAACAATTCTTTCTTCCCTTCTTCCCTATTATCGCGCGGGTCTGATTTACACAGTAAACTTCTGCGTGGAGAATGCGCGCAGCGCAGCGCGTTTATCCTCCTTCGCAGCACCGTCCGCTGCAGAAAGGAGTTCGATCAGGCGTTCGAGGTCTTCTGCGGAGAAATAGCTGATCTCCAACCGCCCCTTCCCCTGCTCACGCCCCGCTTGAATACGAACTTTCGTCCCGAGGCTGTGTGTGAGGCGTTCCTCTGCCTCCCGCACAAAAATGTCCGGTGTACGCGTCTTTTTCTGCGTCTGTGCGGCCTTCTTGAGGGCCTTCGGGTCCTTTACGAGCCGCTTCACAAGTGCCTCTGCACCGCGTGCCGAGAGTTCATGCTCCTGGATATACTCTGCCGCTTCGCGCTGAAGGGCCGCCGTCTGGAGCGCGAGGAGCGGGCGCGCCTGCCCCATCGCGAGAACGCCGTTGGCGATAAATGCCTGGACTTCCTTTGCGAGGCGCAGGAGGCGAACGCTGTTCGCAACGGCCGAGCGGCTGCGGGCAACACGCCGTGCAAGCTGTTCCTGCGAGAGCTTGAACTCCGTCAGGAGGCGCTCATAGGCGCGCGCCTCCTCAATGGGGTTGAGATCCTCGCGCTGGAGGTTCTCGATGAGCGCCATCTCCGCCATCTCCGCATCCGTTGCCGCGCGAAAGATGACGGGTACGGTTTTGAGCCCCGCGAGTTTTGCTGCGCGCAGGCGGCGTTCTCCGGCGATCAGTTCGTATTTCCCGCCGCCGATGTCGCGTACGGAAAGGGGCTGGAGGATGCCGTGCTGCGCGATGGATTCGCGCAGTTCCTCAAGCGCCGCTTCGTCGAATTCATGCCGCGGCTGAAAACGGTTGGGGCGGATCGCGTTTACGCCGAGTTCGGCCGGCGTCCCTGTCTGCATGGCGGGGGGAGTCCCCGCCGATGCTGCCGCACGCCCTGAGGCGGGCGCCTCTTTCTTTCCTGTGAGCGCGTTCTTTCCAAGTCCAAGCGCGCCAAGGCCGCGTCCGAGTCCGCCTGTTTTAGTTTTCTTCACGCTTCATCACCTCCTTCGCCAGTGCAATATACGTCTCGGCCCCGCGCGACGTGATGTCGTAGGAGGTGATCGGCTGCCCGAACGAGGGTGCCTCAGAGAGCCGTACATTGCGTGGGATCAACGTATCATAGAGTGCGGTGCCAAAGACAGAGCGCACTTCCTCCACCACCTGCGTTGCAATGCGGGTTCGGCCGTCGTACATGGTCATAACGACGCCCTGAATCCGAAGCCCCGGATTTGCGCTCTCCTGCACGAGGCCGATCGTATTCATCAGCTGTGCGACCCCCTCGAGGGCGTAAAACTCACATTGAATGGGGATGAGAACAGCATCTGCCGCCGTCAACGCATTCAGCGTCAGGAAGCCGAGCGATGGAGGACAGTCGATAAAGATGTAGTCATAGGCGCGCTCCGCCTCCGTGAGCGCATCCCGCAGGCGCGTCTCCCGGCGCTCCATCCCGGCGAGCTCCACCTCAGCCCCTGCCAGCTCGACATTGGCCGGCAGGACATCCACATCATAATCCGAGGGAACAATCGACTCCCGGAGGCTCTGTCCCTCGATCAGCACACGATAAGTCGTGGACATAAGCATGTTTTTATCGAGGCCGAATCCGCTCGTCGCATTCCCCTGCGGGTCAATGTCAACGAGGAGGACACGACGCTTTGCACGCGCGACGGCAGCAGCGAGGTTGACGGCCGTCGTCGTCTTGCCGACGCCGCCCTTTTGGCTGGCAATCGCAATGATCTTTGCCACGGGATCATCCTTTCTCCTGGAGTATGCCTCTCATCGCACCCATAATCCGGCGCACAGCACTTTTACGACAGCACCTTCGCCAGATGCAGGTACTCGGGGTCCAGTTTCTTCTTATTATTCACGGCATCATAAAGGTTGACCGAGACGACGTGGCCCTTGCTGTATCCGAGCACAACGCCCGAGATGCCTGAGATGAGAGCAAGTGCCGCCTGCTCGCCGAGCTGACTGGCGCGTACGCGGTCGATGACCGTCGGCGCTCCGCCGCGCTGGATATGACCGAGCACGGAGACGCGCGTCTCAATATCTGTATGCTTTGCGATGTAGTCACAGACATCCTGTCCCTTTGCCGCCCCCTCGGCAACGACAATGAGGATATAGCGTTTGCCGCGCTCATATGCGGCCGCGAGGCTGCTTGTAATCTCCTCCAGATCGAACTTTTCCTCGGGAACGAGAATGTACTCCGCCCCGCCCGAAATGCCTGAGACGAGTGCCAGCCACCCGCAGCTGCGCCCCATCACCTCGAGCACGATCACGCGGCGGTGTGCCGACGCGGTGTCGCGCAGTTTGTTGATCGCATCAATGATGGTATTCGCCGCCGTATCGCAGCCGATGGTATAGTCCATTCCCCAGACGTCGTTGTCAATTGTTCCCGGCAGGCCGATGATGGGAAAGCCGTACTCCTCCGACAGCAGCTGTGCTCCGCGCAGAGACCCGTCACCGCCGATCACGCAGAGACCTTCGATGCCGCGCTTCACGAGGTTCTCATGGCCGAGACGGCGTCCCTCCGGTGTCTGCCAGCGCTTGCAGCGCGCCGTCCCGAGAAAGGTTCCGCCGCGCTGGATGATATCCCCCACATCCATCGACTGCAGTTCGCGCATATCCTCTTCGAGCAGGCCGTGGTAGCCGTCGTTGATTCCCCATACATGAACGCCTTCATAGAGCGCCGTACGCGCAACCGCACGCGCCGCAGCATTCATTCCCGGGCTGTCACCCCCGCTCGTCATGACTGCGATACTCTTTAACACAACGCTTCCTCCCCTGCCCGCTTCTAAACGCACACGAATCACATGCGCCCCCATATTTCCTCCATCATAGCACAAATGACAAAAAAAATCCCCTCTTTTTTTGAGGGGATTTCAAAAACCCGGACAATAAATGTTTCACGTGAAACAATTCATTGCTCGCGCGCAAGATCACGGAAGCGCGTATATTCTTTTTGAAAGAACATCTTCACTGTATCGGTCGCACCGTTGCGATGCTTCGCAATGCTGAGCTCCGTGATGTTTGCATTCTCCGTATCCTGATTGTAATAGTCCTCGCGATAGAGGAACATGACGATGTCGGCATCCTGCTCGATGGAGCCGGATTCGCGCAGGTCAGAGAGCAGAGGGCGCTTGTCGGAGCGGCCTTCTGTTGCACGCGAAAGCTGCGAAAGGACGACAATCGGCACATTCAGCTCGCGGGCGAGCACTTTCAGCGAGCGTGTCATCTCCGCCACGGCAAGCGTGCGGTTCTCCGCACGCCCCGGTGCCTGAATCAGCTGGAGGTAATCAATGGCAATGAGGTCGAGGCCATGCTCTGCCTTGAGCCGCCGCGCACGCGTGCGGATATCAAGCACCGTCGTACTGCTCGTATCGTCGAAGTAGAGTTTCGTCTTCATCATGCGGTCTGCCACCTTGACCAGGCGGTCCCACTCTTCGTCATCCAGCTCGCCACGTGCCAGGCGGGTCGCGTCGATCTGCCCCTCAGCGCAGAAGATGCGGTGCATCAACTGTTCACGGGGCATCTCGAGGGAAAAGAACGCGACGGTCCCGCCCTGCAGGGCCACATGCGTCGCGAGATTGAGGACGAATGCAGTCTTTCCCATTGCGGGGCGCGCAGCGACGATAATGAGGTCGGATTTCTGGAGCCCCCGCGTCACGTTGTCAAGTGTCGCAAGGCCCGTGGAAAGCCCCGTAATCCCCCCCCTTGCCTTTGCAAGTTCGCTGACGCGCTCCACGGCGGCAAAGACGACTTCCTTCGCCGGAATGAAGGCACCGGTCGTCTGTCCGCCTGCGATCGCGAGGATCTTGTTCTCGGCATCGTCAAGCTGCTCGGCAACATCCTCACTCTCATTATACGCCGCACCGGCAATCTCTGTACTCACGTCGATGAGCGCACGCAGGATCGCCTTCTCCTTTACAATCTTTGCATAGTGTGCGAGATTTGCCGTACTCGGCACAGTATTTGACAAATTCGCGAGAAAGGAGATTCCGCCCACCTGTTCGAGCATGCCGCTCTTCCTAAGAGATTCGGTTACGGTGACAATATCCACCGGCTCGCCGGCGTGCACAAGTCCCTCCATCGTCTCAAACACGAGGCGATGGGCTTGGCGGTAAAACTCATCCGCGCGCAGGAGCTCCAATGCCTGCGTAACCGCCGTCTGTTTCAGCATCATTGCGCCGAGCACAGACTGCTCCGCCTCAATATTCTGCGGCGGGACGCGTCCTTCTGCCATAGGATTCTCCTTTCACAATAAAATCATCAGAGGCGCCGCTCATCTCTGCACGCTGTCCGCAGGGGGCTCAGGCCGCTGCTTCCACTTCTCATCGGCAAAGAGCAGGTCAAACGCTTCTTCTGCCGTTTTAAGGCGATGAATCGTAAGCCCGAGATGATCCTCCGGGAGGTCCTTCTTGTTCTCCCACGGGATAATCAGGGTCGAGATGCCCGCCTGTCGCGCGCCGTATGCCTTCTCAAAGACACCGCCGACCGGCTTGATCTCCCCCTGCAGAGAGATCTCTCCCGTCACCGCTGTATCCTGCCGGATCGCAGAGCCGGTAACGGCGCTCACAATTGCGGCAAGGATGGCTGTACCGGCGCTGGGGCCGTCAATATTCCCCCCGCCGATGACGTTGACATGAATATCGTAGTCGTGGATATCCCGGCCTGTCAGTTGGCGCATGACCGAAGCAGCATTGAACACGGAGTCCTTTGCCATACTGCCCGCCGTCTCATTGAAGCGCACGGTACCCTTGCCTTTCTCCGCTGCAGGGAAGGAGACGGCCTCGATCTCGATGATGGAGCCGAGGAATCCGGCGACACCGAGTCCGAACACTCTGCCGACGGCAGGTGTATCGGAGGCCTTCTTTCGGCCGAATTGATGGAGGCGGCTCACCTGTGCGACCTCATAGATATCAGCTCTTGTCACCTCGAGCGGCGGTGTTTTTGTTTCACGTGAAACATTCTGTACATGATCGCGGTGGGGGACTTCGCCGAGAAATTCCGTCTCGGTTCCCATGTCATCATCCGCCGCGTTCTCCGAGATTGTTTCACGTGAAACAATACGCTTGATCTCTTCCTCCTCGAACCGATTCAGCGCGAGGCTGTACGCATCTGCAAGGATATTGATCGCCTTGCGTCCCTCAATCGTATACGCACTGATCAGTTCGGCGGCGCCCGGCGCAAGAGTGACGTTCAGACGCTCGGCTGCATTCTCGACGATCGTAAGAATATGCGCGGGGGTCAGCGGCTCAAAGTAGATCTCCGCGCAGCGCGACCGCAGCGCCGGGTTGACATGATCGGGTTCGCGCGTTGTCGCACCGATCAGCACGAAGTCCGCGGGAGCCCCTTCCTCGAAGAGTTTTCGAATATAGGGAGGGACGCGTTTGTCATCGGGATCATAGTATGCCGACTCAAAATAGGCGCGCTTATCTTCGAGCACCTTGAGCAGTTTGTTCTGGAGCATCTCGTCCATCTCACCAATCTCGTCGATGAAGAGGATCCCCCCGTGCGCATCCGTCACGAGTCCCGGTTTTGGCTCCGGTACGCCGCTGTCTGCGAGGTTCTTTTGGGCGCCCTGATAGATCGGATCGTGCACGGAGCCGAGCAGGGGATTCGTCATGTCGCGCGGATCCCAGCGCAGGGTTGTCCCATCCGTCTCGACGAACGGTGCGTCCTCTCCAAAGGGAGAAACGGCGCGGCGCTTTGCCGCCTCGAGCACGAGACGCGCAGCCGTCGTCTTGCCGACACCCGGCGGTCCATAGAGCAGAAGATGCTGCGGATAGGGGGAGGAGAGCTTCGCCATGAGCGAGCGCACGGCACGTTCCTGTCCGATGATCTCATCGAAATTCTGCGGACGCAGGAGCTCCATCACCGACTGCGTGAGATGGATGTTCTCCAGTGCTTCGAGTTCCTCGCGCTTCTTTTTGTCATGCGGCGACTCTGCGCCGGGGTTCTCCTCCGATATCACCTGTCGGCGAATATCCTCCACATATTCCTCATGATCCTTCTCGAGCTTCTCATTGACCTTGCGCTCGATACGGTCCTCAAGATCGCGCCGCGCAAGGATTCCCGCGACCTGCTCCGTCATGCGCGCGATGATTTCAGGCAGCTCTGCCTCGGACGGCGGAGGAGAGAGCAGCGGGTCCTCCTCCAGAATACGCATGAGGGCAAGCACCCGTTCACGGCGGTCATCCGAACGCATCAGTGCCATCGCGTTCATCTTGCCCGCTTGGATGACAAGGCGCTCCGTTCCCATTGTGTCTGCGAGCATGCGAAAGATCGCGGCGATCTCCGTATCGATGCGCGCTTCCGCGGAGAGTGTCGGCGGCGCACTCTTTTGCTCGCTGTTCCCTCCGAATAAATCCTTAAAAAATGACATAAACCTTCCTTTGACAAGGGGCTGATGAAAGGATCCTCATCAGCCCGTGCTTATATGTAAATGAATAAGGCCGTGTGATCATCTCCCGTGCCGAAGGAATAGGGGAGGGGGCAGATCATTACGATTCCTTTTGTACGTGAACCTTGATCGTTGTGGAGATGTTCGGGTGAACCTTTACGATTGCCTCATAGAGTCCCTCGCCCGTAACCTCGCCGCGGATTGTGATCTTGCGGCGGTCCACGTCGATGTTCTTCTTCTTCAGCGCCGCAGCAACGTCCTTGCCCGTTACCGCACCGAAGAGGCGTCCGTTCTCGCCGATGCGCACGGGGATCTCTACCTCGACCTTCTCGAGCTGGGCGGCCATGAGTTTTGCCTCGTCCATGGCCATGGCATCCTTGCGTGCCTTCGCGCCCGCCTGCGCCTTCGCAACATTTACATTCTCGCTGCTTGCAGGAAGGGCCAGCTTCTTCGGCAGGAGGAAATTGCGTCCGTAGCCGTCCGCAACCTCCACGATCTCGCCCTTTTTCCCGATATTCTTAATGTCCGTCTGCAGTATTACCTTCACTCTGGTCACTCTCCTCTATATAGGCTCTGGCCCGTTCGACGACCCGTGCGCGCACCGCGCTGAGCGGAACGCCTTTGACCTGTGCGCCCGCAACATTGGCGTGCCCGCCGCCGCCGAACGCCTCCATAATCACTTGAACATTCATTTCCCCTGTCGAGCGTGCACTGATGCCCACCATGTCTCCGGCCATCTGGAAGACGTAGATGCTCATGCGCACGCCGTCCACGCGCAGCATGCCGTCCGCCGCCTGTGCAGCGATGATCTGTCCATTCTGCAGGCGCTCCGGAATACTGCCCACGATCAGTCCGCCGGGGAAGAACTCCGCATTCGCCTTGGCACGTGCGAGCGCCACCGTGGTCTCGTAGTCGCTCTGAAACAGCGCCCGTACGAGCACGGGGTCCGCCCCGGCCCGCCGGAGGTATGCCGCCGCGTCAAACGTGCGGACACCCGCACCGACGTTGAAATTCTTTGTATCCACAACGACGCCCGAGTAGAGTGCCGTCGCATCGAGGCGCGTCGGGCGGATGTTCTCGCCGAAATACATCAGGAGCTCCGTCACCAGCTCGCTCGCCGAGCTCGACGATGTCTCGATGTAGACCAGCAGAGGATTCTTGACGAAATTCTCGCTGCGGCGGTGATGATCAATCACGACGATCTTCGGAATGCGCTCGAGGAGGGTGGGATCGGCAAGGATGTGGGGGATATGCGCATCCACCACGACCAGGAGCGCCGAAGGGGAGACGCCGGCAACATCGCCGGCGCGGACGAAGAGGTCCTCATACCCCTCATCCTTCTGCACCATATCCACAATGCGGTCGATTCCCTCGTTCATGTCACTGAGCACAATGTGCACACGTTTCCCGAGCGCGCGCGCCATGCATGCCACGCCCATCGCCGCGCCGAAGCAGTCATAGTCCTCATTGTGATGGCCCATGATGTAGATCTCGTCCGCACTCTCCATGATATCGCGCAGGGCATGCGCCACCACGCGCGCCTTCACGCGCGTGTGTTTCTCTACGGCCTTTGCCTTGCCGCCGAAGAACTGCGTTTTTCCGTTGATGTCGAGCGCCACCTGATCGCCGCCGCGTCCAAGCGCAAGATCGAGCTTTGCCTCGGCCTCCTCGCCGAGCTCCTTGAGCGACTGATCCGCCGCAAGTGAAAGGCCGATCGAGAGCGTCACCGGCAGCCCCTTGGAGTTGACGATCTTGCGCACCTGGTCGAGGATGTCGAACTTCTCCGCCATCGCGTGATCGAGCGCCTTGCGGTCGAGCAGCGCCACGAACTCTCCCTCCGAGATGCCGCGCATAAAGCCCCCGAGTCCGCTGATCCATGCGTCCAGGCGCTCGCGCACGGCAAGCAGCAGCATCGACTTCTCCGTCTCGCTCTGGCCCTGCATGATCTCGTCGTAGTTGTCCAGCTGGATGTAGAGCAGCGCCGTACGGCTGTCACGAAAGCTGTTTCGCAGATTCGCGAACTCCGTCTCATCCTGCACATAAAATGCCATCAGCGGGTCCATCTGAGGCGGTGTCGGCAGCATGCGGTGGTAGATATGATAGGAGCGGCCCTTGTGCGAGAAGCGATACTCCGCCTCCGTTCCCCACACCGTCTCAATGTTGAATTCCGGCCAAAAATCGGCAACTGCCGTCCCCTGCTCCGGGGGCGCGCCGCCGAGATTCTCCCCGAGCTGGCGATTGCACCACTCCAGATGGCCGTCCTGGCTCACCACGAGGATCGCCTGCGGCAGGCGATCCACCGCATAGTTCATCACATTATTAACATTACGGATAATGCCCATACAATAGCGTTCAAATCGCCGCTCTCTGTCATGACAGCGTTCCCATGCAAACGCAGCCAAGACAGCCCAAAGCAGCAGCGATGCCGCGCCGACGTAGGAGTTATAGCAGAACGTCACGAGCGCGAGTGCCAGCATGACGATCAGATGGATCATGAGATCGATCCACGCGGATAGATTCCGCGGCATAGAATCACCTTCTTCAAAGAGGATAACGTATGTACAAAATGTATCAGACCGACACGCAGCCTTATTTGCGGTCCGTCATTTTCTTTCGGTAATCAAAGACAATATCGAACAATCCCGTCCATGTCACTATCTGCGTCGCCAGTCCGTTCACCAAGATGGTGATGTAGACGAGCAGGCGCACAAACGAGGCGACGCCGTACCGCTTCATCATGAACTGCAGGAACGAGAGCCCCTGCACAAGTCCCGCAAGTGTGGCGATCAGATATCCGTTGAGCGCCGCCCGGTACAGCAGGGTGATGTCGCGTGTCGTCCCCCAGTAGAGGCCGATCAGCGAGAACGCGAACAGATAGGAAAAGCCGATCGGCAGCCGCCACTCCGTAAACGCGGGGAACGGTGCCGCCGGGATTCCGAGGCGCACGAGCACATTGCGCAGAACGACAAAGCATGCCGCCGCCTCGATGACCGAGCCCCCGAGGAAGAGCGCCGGCAATACGAGCGCAAAGGATTCCAACGCCTGCATCGACACCGCGCGCGTCTGTTCGAGCCGTGCCTCGTCGATCCCCAGCGAGCGGTACACAGCGAGCGTCTCATTCACTGCCTCAGATGCCGTTGAGAAATCGATGGCAAACGGATTCAATCCGAAGAGGAGGAACATCATCAACACGGCAGCTCCCTTGCCGCCGAGAGACGCGAGTATGCCGCCCGTGAGGGCGCGCAGCGTATCCGCCCTGCGGCGAAAGAGTCCTCCGATCGCGAGCCCCGTCGGCGCAAACGAGAGTACGAAGAACGCGCCCATTGCGGGCGTTGCCAGCGGCAGCGTCAGGAGCAGTGCGGCGATCGAGACGAGAAGCCCCCAGCGGAGCCCTTCGCGCACCGTCACGAGCGCGATAAAGACCGGCCACAGCATCCCCATCATCATCGTCGGCAGGGGCAGGCAGATTGCCGCGAGTGCATAGATCACCGCGGCAGCCGTCATTACCCCCGCCGTTGCGACGGGTCTTGCTCCTTGTTCACTCATTCCGTACCCTTTCAGCGGCAGCGCGCCGCACATCTCTGCATAAGAAAGACCATTCTATTATAACAGATTTTAACATGTGTGTCACGGCAGTGCGGCACACGGCGGACCGCACGCCGGACACAAAAGGAGAACCGCCCGCAGGCAGTTCTCCTCTATTTTGTTTTAGCGCCGCAGCGGCAGCAAACCGACGGCAACATCATAGCACAAGCACAGCAATATTTCAATCGTCCATGATCCCCGCCATGCGCAGGAGATACTGCGCGTTCGTCGTGCGGCAGCGTCCCTCGCGCATCTTAAAGTCAAAGAGGATCTTATCGCCTTCGTAATGCTCCTCAAAATGCGCGTTCGCCACCGGAACCCCCTCGCGCCCGAGATCACAGAGCTCGAAATCGTGCGTCGTCACAATCGTGATCGCATGCGGCAGCGTCAGGCGCCGGATCGCCTCGCGCGCCCCGACGATGCGGTCGGCGGAGTTTGTCCCGCGGAAGATCTCGTCGATCAGGATGAGCATCGGGCGGCCGCGCCTGCTGTACGCGATCATCTTCTTAATGCGCAGCAGCTCCGCGTAGAACGTCGAGATTCCGCCCGCCAGATCGTCGCTGATCTGAATCGACGTATAGACCGCCATCGGCGTGAGCGCAAAGGACCGCGCGCATACTGGCGCGCCGGCGTACGCGAGAACTGCGTTGGAGCCGAGCACGCGCATATACGTCGTCTTTCCCGACATATTCGAGCCCGTGATGACAAGCGTCCCCGCCGTGAGATGCGCATCGTTCGGCGTCGCCGCCTCCTCGCTGAGCAGCAGGGGCGTTGCCCCCTCAGCAGTCAGCTGCGGGGGCATGCCGTCCAAAAACTGCGGAAACGCATACACCTCACGCGTATGTCCGATGCGTGCAAGCGAAAGCAGCACCTCCATCTCCGCCCAGACCTTCAGCCAGCCTGCCGCCGCCGCACCCACCCGCGTACGCCAGTAGGAGAAATACGCCATACAGTGGAAATCCCAGAGCAAAAAACCGTTTGCCAGCACAAAGAAGACAAAATTGTGCCGCATTGCCGCACACTCTGCGAGCCTCGTGAGGCGGCTCTGCGCGCGCGTTGCGCGAATCGGATCGAAGAGCGGCGCGAGGATCGCGCCGCACGCCGCCCCATGCAGCGGCGCCCGTTCCAGCGCGCGAAAGATCCTGCCGTAGAGCCGCAGCTCCCGCGCCATATGCCCGAGCGGGGCAAGCGTGCGCAGCGTCCGCGGGTAAAAGGCGAGCGCCAGCGTCAGATTGAGCATGAAAAGCGCAGTTGGAAGCTGCCAAGGCCCGTTCCAAAAACATGCCCAGAGCAGGGAGAGGATGCACGCCGACGCAAGCACGGCGCCGATGCCGGAGATGAGGCGCAGCGATCCGCCGAGCGGCCGGGCGAGTTCCTCCGCGAGTGCACGCGTATCATGCCCGTCGGGCAGCCCTGCCCCGCGCGCCTCGAGTTCGAGACAGAGGAGGGGATGGGCGAGGAGCTCCGCGACAGCTGCCTGCCGCTGCCGCGTCCGCTCGAGGTTCCACGGCGTCGCCGTGAGCGACCGCGCCAATCGGTCGCGGCCTGCCTGCGTCCGTGCCGCACAGAGGTACTGATAGAGCGACGCCGCGCCAAAGATGTGGAGATCCTGATCCGGCGGGCGCTTTTCCTTCCGATAGCCGGCGCCGTCCACCGGCGACATCTTCCAGTCCCCGGAGAACCGCGCGAGATAGTCTGCAGCCACATTGAGATACGCCTTGGTAAAACGGCGGCGCCGCTCCAGGCGCCGGTGCCGCGCCACAAGTACGGCGAAGAGAAGCAGGAGGAATCCGCTCAGCATCAGCTCGGCGGAGGAACCAACATCCCAACCGTGAATCGCCGCGGCGAGCATCAGCGGGAATACCAGCGTGCGCGCGAGAATGTACCGCGTCCGCTGCGCATGCTGCACACGCGCATGCGCAAGCATATTCTCCCATACATTTTCATAGTAATGCTTCTTCAAAAGGATACTCCTTGTCATTCTTGCAATATGCTTCATTATAGCACAGCTCTGCACGCTCTTGTAGACAGTTTTTCCCAAAGCTGTTACAATATACGGATGACGGGAGGGGGTACGCATGCAGAATACGACAGATGCCATACGCCGCATAGAGGCCTCCATGCGGATCCTCGATGATCGCATGCACCGCGCGGCAGGCGACCTCGACTACGAGACCCATCTGCACGAAAAACGGGCCCTCGCAGCCGCGCTCCTCACACTCCGGCGCAGGCGGGAAGAGGAGTCCCGGCATTTCAGTCAAAATTCAGCATCATTGGATAGGATAAAAGACAAATAGTCAGATTTTCGGTAAAACGAAAGGAAAATACAATGTCACAACGCATGACCATGGACGAAGTCCTCAAAGAATACGGCGTGCCGCAGCTGCGCCTCGATGTGCACGCGACGCGCACCGACCTCCTCAAGCTCCGCGAGAAGCTCATGGCGATCCGCGACCTCTCCGACGGACGCGAGCAGGGCTATCTCGACATCGAGTGCAAGCTCTACATCGACGTGGACGACATCGACCGCTATCTCTCGGGCGAGCTCGACACCGTCGGCGAGATCTACGCCTTCCCCGAGGATGTAAAGTCCTATCGGGAGTAAGCGCAGCGCAAAACAGATCCATTTCGAACGGTATATAAAGGAGAAAATCGAATGAACCTCAAGAAAATCATCGCTGCAGCGATGGTCGGGGCACTGAGCGTCACAGCCGCGCCCATCTTCGTGCCCGGAGCACCGAGCGCCGTCATCTCACAGGCAGAGGCCGCGCGGGGCGGGGCACGCATTGCACCGAAGGCGGCTCCGTCCGCACCGAAGTCCGCCCCCGCCCCATCGAGCGGAAACAGCAAGTCTGTCTCAGGCAACGGCAACAGCTATGCGCCGTCCAAGAGCGCCAACCAGCTGGATAAGAATGCACCCGCAGCCGGTGCGAAGGCGGGAACAGCCGCAAATGCAGGCGCAGCAAACACGGCACGCTCGCATACGGGCTGGGGGAACGCGCTCCGCAGCATCGGCCTCCTTGCCGGCGGCATGCTGCTCGGCTCCATGCTCGCCTCCATGTTCGGTCTCGGCGGGGGCTTCCTCGCCGATCTGCTCGGCGTCCTCACGAACGTCGCGATGGTCATGATCGCATTCATGGCGATCCGCTGGCTCTTCCGCCGTCTGCGCGGCCACGGAGAGGAAAACGTATATCAGAGGGCCGCACAGCCGCATGCAGCGGCGCCGAAAGCCCCCATCCAAGACATCCGCCCGCCCGGAGCAGCCGCGCCGACGATCCCTGCGCGTATGGGAGGCGCCGCCGGCGACAGCCCGCGCGTCATCGCCGACCGCTATCGCAGCCGGTAAGCCGCGCGCAGAAGCGCTGCAAGCCGCTGCAGCCCCGCTACATGCCTTTGCCGCGTTCCGTGCGGGGGAGGGATGGACGCGCGGGCAGGGTGCATATCATCACGGAGCACAGGATATGCGCGGATACGCAAAATAAAGAGAGACCGATGTACATTTCTGTACATCGGTTTTTTCTGCCCAATCAATAAAAATCATCGCGGTAAAATAGAAACAACGCTCTCCGGGAAATCCGATTTTGCCGGCAGATTTGTACTTGAAAAAGCCCTTCATATCATCCATAATAAAGGAAAGCACAGCAGATAAAGGAGCATTTTTATGATCAAACCATCCACCTATGCCGCAGCAGATACCCTCATCGCGCGCTATCCCGCCCTCGAGAGCTGCGCCGCGGACATCCGTGCAGCCATCGCGGCGCTCTGCGCATGCTACCGCGCGGGCGGCAAGCTCATCGTCTGCGGCAACGGCGGCTCCGCTGCGGACGCGGAGCATATTGTCGGCGAGCTGATGAAGGGCTTTCTCCTGCCGCGGCACCTCGACGAGAATATCCTGGCGAAGCTGCACGAGGCATGCGACGCCACCGATCCGATGACCATTGACTACTTCATGCAGAATCTGCAGGGGGCACTGCCCGCGATCTCGCTGCCCTCACAGCTCGCGATCAGCACGGCGTTCTCGAACGATCAGGCGCCCGACCTCACCTTTGCCCAGCAGGTGCTCGGACTTGGAACCCCCGGCGATGTCCTGCTCGGCATCACGACCTCGGGCAACTCGAAGAACGTCCTCTATGCCTTCCGCATGGCAAAGGCGCTCGGGATGAAGACCATTGCGCTCACGGGCGCCGCGGGCGGGAAATGTACCGCGGGCGGCTATGCGGACATCACAATCCACGCGCCGAGCGACGAGACCTACAAGATCCAGGAGTACCATCTCCCGATCTACCACACGCTCTGCATCGCCGTCGAGGAGGAGTTCTTCGGCGCGGAGTAATCCTGTATCCGTGCGCTGCTCCAGCGGCCTGCGTGGTGCAGCCTGCCGGCGCGGCGTTCGTACGACACCCCACAAAAGGAGGAATATCCATGCCACTGACCCACGAGGATTTTATGAAACTCGCGAACGGGAGCGACATCCGCGGCGTCGCGGTCCCGGGCGTCCCGGGCGAGCCCGTCACTCTCACGCCGGAGGCGGCAAACCGCATCGCGGCCGGTTTTGTCCGTCTCCTCGCGGAGAAGACGGGCAAGAAGCCGGAAGAGCTGCAGATCGCCGTGGGCCATGACTCGCGCATCTCGGCGCTCGCGATCAAGGACTGCGTGCTCACGGGACTGACGTACAGGGGCGCGCACGGCATTGACTGCGTGCTCGCCTCCACACCCGCCATGTTCATGTCGACCATCTTCGAGGATACGGCGGCGGACGGTTCCATCATGATCACGGCGAGCCACCTGCCCTACAACCGCAACGGACTAAAGTTCTTCACCGCAGCGGGCGGCGCGGACAAGGAGGACATCCAAAAGATCCTCTCCTATGCCGCGGAGGCGGAGGAGGCGCACGGCACGCTCGACAACGTGCTGAAGTTCGACCTTATCGGCCGGTACAGCGAATACCTCGTCGATAAAATCCGCACGGCGCTCGGCGGGGCAGAGAAGCCGCTCGCAGGGATGCATATCGTCGTGGACGCCGGCAACGGCGCAGGGGGATTCTTCGCCGGCCGCATCCTCACGCCGCTCGGCGCAGACACCTCGGGCAGCCAGTTCCTGCAGCCCGATGGTCATTTCCCGAACCATATCCCGAACCCCGAGGACAAGGCCGCCATGCTTGCCATCAAGGAGGCGGTCATCGAGAACGACGCCGACCTCGGGCTCATCTTCGATACCGATGTCGACCGCATGAGCGCCGTGCTCGCGGACGGAACGGACGTCAGCCGCAACGCGCTGATCGCCATGATGGCGGCAATCCTCGCCCCCGACTATCCGGGCTCGACCATCATCACGGACTCGGTGACCTCCGACGGCCTGCACGACTTCCTCGAAAAGGACCTGCACCTGAAGCACCTGCGCTACATGCGCGGCTACAAGAACGTCATCAACGAGTGCATCCGCCGCAACGAGGCGGGCGAGGTCTCGCCTCTTGCGATCGAGACGTCGGGGCACGGTGCACTCTCGGAGAACTACTTCCTCGACGACGGCGCCTATCTCGCGGTAAAGCTCATCATCGCGGCGGCGCAGGCGCGCGCGGAGAGCAGGACGCTCGGCGACCTCATCGCAGATCTGCGCTATCCGGCGGAGGAGCGCGAGATCCGCATCAAGATCGTCGGTACGGACGACCCGAAGGCATACGGCAGAGAGGTCCTCGCCGCCTTCGAAGAGCGCGCAAAGGCAAAGGGCCTCACAATCGCCAGCCCCTCCTATGAGGGCGTGCGCATCGTCATGGACGGCGGCTGGGCGCTCCTGCGCATGTCTCTGCACGATCCGAACATGCCGCTGAACATCGAGGCCGACGCCGCGGGCGGCGCGGATGCGATCAAACGCGAGGTAAAAGAACTGCTTGCGGGCTTTGACGCCCTCGATCTCTCGGGATTTCAGAGCTGAACGGGGGAAAGATCTGCTGCATGCGCCGAACTGCAGCGTATGCGGCTTTTTTATGCCCGGAATCAAAACAGTACCCACCTCTGCCGTTTTATGTTATAATGTGATCGTAATAATAAGAAGCAGACCTCTTCATCCGGACAGGGCTCCGATGAGAGGAGAAGGGGAACATGACAAAAATTTTTCGGCTCCTATGGGGGAACTGCATCACACTGCTGTGCACCGCCGTCATCGCCGCACTGGCTGCACTGTCCTGGCAGACACTCGCGACGCCGCTGCCGTATGCCGCGATGCAGCGCGCGAAGTACGCCGTCATCGAGGGCAGTCCGCAGTACAAGGACATCATCTCGTTCCGCGCCGACGATTTCGCCTGGCAGCCGTACGACTACCCCGCACCGCCGCCCATGCCGGAAGGCGCGCAGACCATCTATCTGTCCTGGCAGATTCCGGCGAACGTCCCTCCGCTCGTAAATCACATCCTCTTTGCCACGACGAACCAGAACGCCTGCGTCTACCTTGACGACGAGCTCATCTACATCCACGGCGCCTGGGACGATCCCGCCGCAGCGCACGGGCGCACGCTGCATTTCATCCACATCGGCAAAGACCTCGCCGGCAAACGCCTCACCATCATGCTGCACACGGGCTACCGCAACTGGCTGGGGAGCCTCGATTACTTCCTCCTCGGCAGTGAAAAGACGCTCATCCGCAAGATCAGCATCGCCGACGCCATCTTCATCGCGAGCCTCTCGATCGCGCTCTCGCTGATCGTCTTTCTCGTCATGGATCTCGCATGGCGCGGCATTCGGCGGCAGCGCCAGCGGCAGCTCTATCTCATCGCCTTTCTCATGAGCTTCATCCTGTGGGCGTCCGGGACATCTTCCTTCTTCCCACGCATCTTCGGACTGCCCGGCCTCTGGTGGGAGCTGCACCTCATCATGCTCTACGTCATGCCCATCACATTCGCAAAGATCACGCAGGAGATTGCCGCACCGCAATTCACCAAGGCGGTCCGCAGCACGATGATCGTCTATCTCCTGTTCTTCGCCGCGGCGACGATCGGCGAGATCGCGGGCCTCGACGGCTACATGAACCTGCTCTATCTCTTCTATCCGCTCCTCCTCGTCAGCTGCTTCATCCTCCTCTATGCGCTCCTGCGCTCACCCTGGAAAAAATACCCCGCCTGCCGCCACGGCATGGTCGCGATGCTCTCGCTCACCGTCTTTGTCGGCATCGACGCCCTGCACTGGGAATATCATCTGCTCTCGTCGATGCTCTCGACCACCATCTACTCCATCTACGCGACCATCCCGTTCGTCTTCTTCCTGATCCGCCAGCAGATGCAGCGGGATGCGCACCTCGCCCGGCAGAACGCCTCGCTCGCGCGCGAGCTGGAGGAAACGCAGAACGAGGCGCAGCGCGACTTCCTCACGGGCGCGTACAACCGCCATCAGCTCGCGGACGGCGTTGCAAAATACTCCGCACTCGCCAATACGCGCGGCTTCAGCTTCTCGTTCGCCATCTTCGACGTGGATCACTTTAAGACCGTCAACGACACGAAAGGGCATCTCGCCGGCGATCAGATCCTAAAGCAGATCGCCGCCGTCGTCCATGCAAAGACCGACCGCCGCCACATCTTCATCCGCTACGGCGGCGACGAGTTCATCCTGCTCGCGCTCCATTACGATCTGGCACAGATGGCCGTCTTCTGCGAGGACCTGCGCAGGACGCTCGCGCAGGCCCTGGGCGGCGTGACGCTGAGCTTCGGCGTATCGACCTGGCACGGCACGGGCGATCACATGACCCCGCTGATGAACCGCGCCGACCGCGCCCTCTACCGCTCAAAGGAAAAGGGACGCAACACCGTCTCCACCGAGGACGAATGCGCAGATGCGCCGCCGCACTGAATGCTCCTCATACCGCGCCGACAGAGAGTTCCGGCGCGGTATTTTTTTTGCGTTGAGTGACGACGAACTGCGCGTCACTCCTTCCATAGGATTCGTGTTCTTTATGCATTTCTCTATTGTTCTATATCTAATAAGTATGATATAATCAAATAAAACTCAGGAATTAAGCGTGTTTTCTCTTTCTCTCTCCGAAGGGGGGAGCAGTGATGAAGAAAATCCTCCGCTTTCTGCGGGACAGTTGGCTCACGCTGTTCTGCGCGACGCTTCTCCTCGGAGCGACCGCAACTGCATGGCGGCTGCTCGACGCGCCGCTCGATCCCTATATCTACGCCGAATACGCCGTCGCAAAAAGTGCACCGGAGTACAAGGACATCATCGGGCTTCGTGCGGACACTTTTGACTGGCAGCCCTATGACTATCCCGTGCCGCCGGATCTTCCAAAGGACGCGTCCGCCGTCTGTCTCTCCTGGCGCATCCCGCTCGCGGCGCGCTTCGTGAACGATCACATTCTCTTTGCGACGACAAACCAGAACGCCTACGTCTACCTCGACGATACGCTCGTCTACATGCACGGGCGCTGGGACGATCCCGCCGCTGCGCGCGGCCGCGCGTTCCACTATATCCATCTCGACCAGAACATCGCAGGCAAGCGCCTCACAATCCTGCTTCAGTCTGCCTATCCCGGCTGGCTCGGCAGCATCGACTACATGAGGTTCGGCTCATCCGGCGACTTTCTGCGCAGCATCAGCTTTGCCGATGCCATCTACATCTCGAGCCTGTCGGTCGCGCTCTCACTGATCATCTTCCTCGTCATGGATCTGACCTGGCGCGGTGCGGCGGAGCGGCGGCGCCGTCTGCAGCTCTATCTCATCGGCAGTCTCGCGAGCTTCATCCTGTGGACAACGGGCAGTTCCTCATTTTTCGCGCGGATCTACGGCATGTCCGATCTCTGGTGGGAACTGCATCTCGCCATGCTCTACATCATGCCGCTCTTTTGCATCAAAATCGCGCAGGAGATTGTCTCGCCGCGCTACACCGCGCGCATCAAAATCGGCATGCGCGTCTTTCTCTCGGTCTTTGTGCTTGCTGCCGGTGCTGAGATCGCGGGGGGGAACGGGTTCATGAACGCGCTCGTTCTCTACTACCCGCTCCTTTTCATCGGCAGCCTCATCCTCATCCACGCACTCGTCCGCTCGAGCTGGCAGCGTCATCCCGCATGCCGCTACGGCGTGTTCGCCGTCATCGCAATCGTCGCATTCGGCACCATTGACGCCCTCCACTGGGAGTACCACCGGCTCAGCCTCATGTTCTCCACGACCGTATTCTCCATCTATGCCAGCATCCCCCTCATCTTCCACGTCATCCGTGCGCAGATGATGGAGGACGCCGCCCTCGCGCAGCAGAACGAGGACCTCGCGCGCGAGCTGGAGATCTCGCAGAACGAGGCGCAGCGCGACTTCCTCACGGGCGCATACAACCGCCATCAGCTCGGCGGCGGCTTTGCGAGGTTCTCTGCGCTCGCCTATGAGCGCGGGTTCAAATTCTCCTTTGCCATCTTTGACGTCGATCACTTCAAGATCGTCAACGATACGAAGGGACATCTCGCGGGCGATCAGATCCTAAAGCAGATCGCGGACACCATTCACGAGGAAATCGACCGCCGCCATCTCTTCATCCGTTACGGCGGCGACGAATTCGTCCTGCTCGCCCTGCACTGCGATCTCGCTGCGATGGTCGCCTTCTGCGAGCATCTGCGCGGCATCCTCGAGCAGCGTCTCGACGGCGTGACGCTCAGCTTCGGCGTCTCCACATGGCACGGCAAGAAGGATCGCCTGCAGGCCCTCATTGACCGCGCTGACCGCGCACTCTACCTCTCGAAGGAGCGGGGACGCAACACCGTCTCCGCCGAGAACGACGAGGGCGCAGCATAGGCGGCCGCTGGACCCGCCGCAGATTTGCGTCTGATCAAAGAGCGCAGGCAGCGTGAGAACCGGCGCCAAGGCACATCGGCGCCGCGCGGGCGGAAAAGATGTGCACGTTCTCCCATAGCCCCCAAATCATAACCACATATCGATTGGGCCGGGCCGCCGTTTCCGCAAACGGCGGCCCGATCATTTTTTGCCAATTTCATATTCGTGTGGTACAATGAATACGTTTTCATCACGGACATAAAAGGAGACTGTATGCACACCATTGACCGCGGACTCAATGAAAATTTTTACCGCTGGGAGGGGCGGCTCAACCGCAAGCGCTATCTAAAGCGCATGCTCGCGCTCTGGATCCCCGGCAGCATCCTCTGCTTTGCGGTGCTCATCACGGTCGTACTGATCGTTCTGGGCGGGAATATCAATCGGCCGCATCTGAGCATGAGCGAGCTGATGCTGCTGGAGAATACCCTGGGGGGAACCGTTCTGCTCACTCTGCTGCCGTTTCTCATTTCATCCTACATGTTGATGATGCGGCGCCTGCACGATCTCGATCTGTCGGGGTACTTCTCCCTGATGAACTTCGTTCCGTTTGTCAATATCGGACTGACCTTCTACCTGTTCTTTGCCGCGGGGACACAGGGTGCGAACGCCTACGGCTCCGATCCGCTGGCGCGTGAGGATGCGCCGGGGGAGGAGATCGCTGCAGCGGGAATCATCGGGGAAGGAGCTGCCGCGGAGCCGGGGGACATATCTGTGCATGCGGAGGAAATCTCCGCCGCTCCCAAAGGTCTTTCCTTGCCGCCCATCTTCTCCCGAACGGGCAGGTTCTCGCGCCGCGACTACGCGCTCAGCATCAGCGTACTTTTCGGCAGCGAGACCATCATGTCGCTCATCGGATTCTTCCTCCTGGTGCCGCTCATCTATCTCTTTACAAATGTATTCTTCCGCGACACGGCAGCTTTCTTCTGGCCCTTTCTGATCGCAGGCTCACTTATTCTGCTCATACCGATCTTCGGCATACTGCCGCTCCTCTCTATTCCTGCGACCATACGGCGTCTGCATGACATCGGATACAACGGATTCTTTGCACTCCCGATGATCCTCGTGAGTTTTTCACCGGCGCATGCTTTCTGTTTCTCTCGATCATCTTTCTCCTCTCTTTGACCGCGACATCAAGTATCCCCGCTCTCGTCGCTGAGAACGAGGGGATTTCATTTCTCTTCGGCGCATTTAGCATGGGGTTTACACTTTTGATTATTCCGAACGCTGCCGTCTTCATATGCTACACCGCATGGATATTCCTGAAAAAAGGCGACGCATATCCGAACGACTACGGCGATGTTCCCGCGGAGCAGCCGCTTGCAGCCATTCGCACGGAATTTTTCTCCGCAGAGGGGACCATCGGACGGCGGACGTTCATTCTCAGCGCGCTGCTGCTCCTTTTCGTCATGGGGATTGCCGTTCCAACCATTGTTCGGCTCGTCATCTATCCCGTCGTCTCCCTGCTGGCCGCGATAGATGTCCTGCCTAGAGGCGCAGGTTCCTTCGTTCTCTTCCTTAGTTCAGCGCTCTATCCGCTCACCCTGCTTCCGCTCGTCATCCGCCGTCTGCGCACGCTCGGACGCAGTGCACAGGAGGCCGTATGCACCTTTGCATTCATCATCCCCTCCGTTCTCGCCAGCATCCCGTTCGCCGGTATCTATGGGCTCAATGAGCAAGCGGGCGAAGATGCGGTCGACGCCTCCATCCTCACACCGCCGTTCGATATGATGAGCGGTCATGAGCTCGCATTCGTCGTATGCACATGTGTCTGCGGCATCATCTCCCTCATCAGCATCGTCCGTCTGCTCGCCAAAGACGCCGACGCCGAGGGCACTGTCTAGAAAGAGAGGCCTCTATGTTCTGTCCCAAATGCAGCAAATTCGTCCCCTCCTCGGCAAACATCTGTCCGAACTGCGGCATCGAGATCATCTCCGGATTCTCGCCGAACTACGGCGCAGGCTTTGACCTCGGCGCGGACGATACCGAGAGCCGGAACGACGCGCCCCCGCGCAGGGCGGCGGAATCCGATCTGTATGACGATGTGCCGGACAGCGACAACGTCATAACAGAGGACAGCGCAAAATCCCCCAGTCTCAGCGGCAGACTCAAGTCCCTGTTCGGCTTCGACAAGAGCTGATGCACAAAAAAAGACGCCCACAGAGGCGTCTTTTTTGTGCGAATATACTTTTGTCAGATCGAGATCCCCAACATCCTCCGGAACTGAAAAAAGACCCCTCACTCTGAGAAGTTCTTCATCCGAAAATAATGGTGCGATTGGCGCGAGTCGAACGCGCGACCCTCTGCTTAGGAGGCAGATGCTCTATCCATCTGAGCTACAACCGCATCGCATCAAGTGTATCAAAATTGCGCAGGATATGCAAGCACAGGTGCCGCACGGAGCGAAAATCCCGTCCATACACGAAAAGCGCCCGCAGGAATACCTGCGGGCGCTTCGCCTTCGCATCCGAGCGGTTCTTAGGCGAGCTTTTCGGTATCTACCGTCTGGACGGCGATATCCTTGATGGAGACGGGGTACGCCTCTCCTGCGACAATGGCCTTCTTATCGATGACGCTTTGCAGACAGGTCGCGACCTCCGCCTTCGTGAGCCCGTCCTTCGGGTCTGCGAGGCTGAGCGTCAGTTCCTTGCCCGTCGAGAGCTCGAGCGTCATGCGCAGCTGTTTCTTCGTCGACATCCTTTCTCCCTCCTTTCTCTCTTACTCATTGCGCGGATCAGTCCGCGAGAACGGCCGTATCCGTGCGTACGATCTGGCTCAATCCGTGCTTCTGAAGACCGGCAAACCCGTTGCCGACCGCAAGCGCGTCCGCATCTGTGAGCGCGGGAGCAACGCCGCCGATCGTGCGGTTCTTGTAGATGGTCTTGCCGTCTGCGCCCACACCTGTGATGACCTTCAGCGTCAGCTTGCTCGCTGCATCTTTGCGTGCCATATGGATCAACTCCTTTCTCTTTTGTTTCCGTAAGCAGCTTACATAGGAATACCTGCTGGGCAGAGAAAAAAGGAGAGTCCGTCAAAAAATTTTCCTTTACAATCGAACATATTTTCTCTATAATTTCATCTAGAAAGGAACAGGAGATCCATTGATCTATGCTCGTGCCTGTGCGTCTCGCCAACGGCAGGCAGGAAACCGGAAAGGAGATCCGAAATGAATTGGACAAAGAGAGAGATGCTGATGCAATGCCTGCCCGCGGCGGCGGACATCCTCGCACTCCTGCCCGTGCGCGGCGCAGACGGCGGCAATGAGACCGTCCTCCACACCGCCGGGGGCGCCAGCATGACTCTGCACGCCGCGATCGAGTATGTCCTCTCCTGTCTCGCCGGACGCGAGGACAAGGAGCTGCGCCTCATCCGCAGAAACGCTGCCCGCCAGCTCGCACGGCGGCGCAACATCATCCTCCCCATCCTGCACGGCTGTGTTCTCAGCCCTGTTATGACCCGCCCCTCTGACGAGGGCGGCACGCTCGGCTACATCAACATCGCACGTGCCACGCTCGTCATGGACGGCGCACCGACAGGGACGGACGTCGCACTCCAGAGCGGCACTGTCATCCACTCCCTCTGGCGCCCGCCCACCGTGCGCAAACTCGTCCGCGAGGCGCGCGCCGTGCACTACAAGCTCCTCCTCGACGTACGGCGCCAGCTGCATTCGGCGGAGGCCCTCGCCTGACACTTGCATTTTCCCTCTGTTCGTTGTATGATATCGATATGGAACAACGGAGGATACAATATGCAGATTTCAAGCCGCTTTACCATCGCCATTCACATCCTCATCTGCGTCGATCTCTATGGCGCGGACGCGCCTGCGACAAGCGAATCGCTCGCAGGGAGCATCGGCGTGCATCCCGTCGTCATCCGCCGCATCCTCGGGCAGCTCCGCCGCGCGGGGCTCATCACCGTGGCGCGCGGCCGCGAGGGGGGCGCCCACATCGTACGCCCGCTCGGTGAGATCACCCTCGCCGACGTCTTTCACGCCGTCGAGAGCATCGGCGGCGATACGCTCTTCAGCTTCCACGAAAATCCGAACCCTGCCTGCCCTGTCGGGCGGAACATCCACAATGTGCTTGACGGTCATCTTGCGCAAATACAACGCGCGATGGAGCACTCGATGGAGCAGACCACACTCGCCGACGTGATCGCAGAGACGCGCGAGCGGGTAGGGGAAGAAGCATAGAGGACCTCCATCGGACATCACCCAGAGAGTACACTCCGTTCGGCACAGTTTTTTGTCCTGTCGCGGAGGTCGGCCGCACGCATCGAAGGACGATGGGACGAAGGGCCGGCAACACAGGGCGAAAAAGATGCCTCGAATGAAAAGGAGTTTGCTGCATGAAGTGGGTCAGCCATGTCGTTCTCACCGGCACCATCGCCTACGCCGTCACATCAGACCCGCTCCCGGCTGCCGCTGCATGCGTCGGTGCCGTCCTCCCGGACAAGATCGAGGGCACGCCCGGCAGCGTCGGCTGGAACACCTGGCGCAGCCGCCACCGCGGCTGGTCGCACTGGCCCATGCTCTATCTTGCCCTGCTCGGCGCACTCACGCATGCAGGCGCGTACTTCTTCTACGACGCAGCGTTCTTCTCCGCTCTCACCTGGCTGCTCCTCGGCGCACTGTGCCACATCGCAGAGGACGCCGTCTGCGGGAAGGTCCCGGCTCTTTTCCCCACGCAGAAGATCGGCATCCGCCTCTTCACCGTCGGCTCACTCCGTGAGTATCTGTTTGTGTTGTTTTGCATTGTTGTTGTATATGCAGCGCAGTATATCATCCATTCATACAACTAAATTTTGCATACAAAAAGCGCCGTTATGGGAGATCGTCCCCATAACGGCGCTTTTGATTGGTCTCAGTGATTTGCCATCTCGTAGATCGCGATCGCATCCGCGCAGGTCAGCGGATGGAACACGCCGAGACGGACGGTATCGTTCGCAGTCGCCGCCCGCGCGATATCCTCGATCGCGCCCTTTGTGAGCGTGCCGATCTCGGCGAGCCCCGCAAGGCTCGTCGGCATCTCGATGGAGGCAAAGAACTCCTCCATGCAGCGGATGCCCGCGCGCGCACGTTCCTCGTCCGTCCCCGCATCAATGCCGAAGATCGCTCCGGCGAACTGCGCAAAGCGCGCGGCGTCGTACCGATAGACATGACGTGCCCACGATCCCCAGAGCGCCGTGAGCGTCATCGCATGGGTTGCGTCAAAGCGCGCAGACAGCTCATGTCCGAGTTTGTGTACGGAGAAGTCCTTGCGCCGCCCGAGCTCGGTGAAGTTGCTGTGCGATACGCTGCCGCACCACATGAGCTCGCTCATCGCATCGTAGTCCTTGCGGCTGACGAGCAGGCGCTGCACGGACTCCATCACCGTTCGGATGAGCGCCTCGGCAACGCGGTCCGTGAATACGTTTGTCTCCTTCACATCGGTGAAATAGCGCTCCATCGTATGCATCATGATATCGGATGCACCCGCCGCGATCTGCTCGCGCGGGAGGGTGAAGGCCAGTTCCGGATTCATAAAGGCGAACACCGCACGGTTGAGCGGGGAGTTCAGCCCGATTTTGCGCCCCGTATCCTCGTTCGTGAGCACAGCCGAGTCGCTCGTCTCGCTGCCTGCGGCGGGGATCGTGAGAACGGAGCCGAACGGCGTTGTCTTGGTGATCTCCGTCTTGCGCGTCCAGATGTCCCAGATGTCGACGGTAGGATTTGCGATGCCGTGGGCCACAGCCTTTGCCGAGTCGATGACGCTGCCGCCGCCGACCGCAAGGACAAAGTTCACATCCGCCGCCAGCCCCTCGCGGATCGCCTCACGGACAAAGGAGACGCGCGGGTTCGGCTGAATGCCTCCGATAACGAGGAAGGCAAGCCCCTGCGAGGTCAGATCCTCCTCGATGCGCGAGAGCAGCCCCGAGCGGAGCACGCTGCCGCCGCCGTAGAGAACGAGGATACGGCTCGCACCGAACGCGCGCAGCTTCTCAGCGGCTGCATGCTCCGCGCCCCGCCCGAAGACGATCTCCGTCGGGCAATGATAGATAAAGCTTTGCATAAGGAATCCTCCTCCGTATCTTTGCGCAATGACTTACATTCATTATATCAGAAAAATACGAAAATAAAATAGAAAAGAGCCGCGTCTGCGGCTCTTTTTTGCGGATGGATACGAATCTCTATTCCTCTGCGACAAAATTGACCGGCACAGAGGTAAGGTCAGTCTCCATGCGGCGGCAGGTGACGCCTGCCGAGGCGAGCATACGCTTGGACGCCTTCGTGCTGTCGGTCGCCGCGTACTTGTCCGAGAGATAGACGACCTCGCGGATGCCGCTCTGGATGATCGCCTTGCAGCACTCGTTGCAGGGGAAGAGCGAGACATAGATGCGGCAGCCCTTGAGCGACGTGCTTGCGTTGAGGATCGCGTTCAGCTCGGCATGCACGACGTAGGGGTATTTCTGATCGGCAAAGTCGCCCGTCCGCCCCCACGGATAGACGCTGTCGTCGCAGCCGTTCGGCATGCCGTTGTAGCCGACGCCGACGATGTGCTTGTCCTCGTTCACAATGCACGCGCCGACCTGCGTGTGCGGATCCTTGCTCCGGTAGGCAGAGAAGATCGCTACGCCCATAAAGTATTCGTCCCAGGAGATAATCATCTTCGTTTCCTCTCCGTATCGCACTGCGGACAAGAAAATCCGCCCTGCGCTTCAACAACAGGCGGATATCCTTCCCTCATGTTATGGGGCGGCCGGCGGTGCGGCAGCCCCCTTTTCTCCGCTCATTTTACGTCACTCGATATATTTCGTCAAGCATCACACCACATCGACGCGCAGTACGCCGTCGACTTGGCGGAGTGCGTCGATGATGAAGGCGCGCCGCAGGCTCTCGCTGTTGTACACCTCAAAGTTGAGGTAGACCCGCCGTTCGCCGCCCGTCTCCGCCTCGTCCTCGTCGGTCTTTACCTTAACGCCGCGCGCGCGCAGGTGCAGGTCCTCGATGCAGGCGCTGATGCGCATGATCTGCCCCGGCCGGTCGAGGGTATAGATGGAGAGTGCGAGGATGCGGTCGTGATCGACCCACATATCAAGCCGCGAAAGGTTCCAGAGGATGAGGAAGACGACGCCGGTCGTCACCCCCGCACCGAGATAGAACCCCGCCCCGACGGCGAGCCCGACACCTGCAACGACCCAGAGCGTCGCCGCCGTTGTGAGGCCCGTGACGGTCAGGCCCTCCTTCATGATCGCACCGGCGCCGAGAAAGCCGATGCCGCTGACAACCTGCGCCGCAAGCCGTGCGGGATCGGCGTTCGTCTTGCCCTCGACGTTGTCGTAGAGCGCCTGCGACAGGAGCATGATGAGGCACGCGCCGAGTGCAACGAGCATATTCGTCCGCAGACCTGCCGACTTGTGCCGCATCTGCCGCTCGTAGCCGATGATGCCGCCCATGATGCAGGAGAGCACGAGCCGCAGGCAGACTTCCCATTCTTGCATAGGTAAAGATTCCTTTCCGAATAGATAAATTATGAAAAATCAATACTTCATCATAAGTTATCCCCAGTTGTGCAAAACCCTGTGGAAAAATTTGTTTCAAAATCCGAGAATTCCTTTATCCACATATCTTTGCACAGTGTGCATAATTTTTCCGAACGGTTTTCCGATTTCTGTGGATAATGTGGATAAAGTAGTGGATAACCCCATATGTAGCATGAAATTTTCATCTCATTCTATATTTTGTGCGCAGGAGTGGGGAACTTGTCCACAGCCTCGCGTGGATATCCGACTCTTTCTTCTTTCGTCCACTGTGCATAGGGATGTGTTATGAGTGCAGAATTATAGTAGCGGCTCTCGCCCGTTACCTCGGCCTCTGCCCACGGCGGCAGCGTCACCTCCGCATCAGCCGAGGGCAGCTCCACCTCTGCGATGATGAGACCGTCGTTTGCGCCGTGGAATACGTCGATCTCCCAGCGCCGCCCTGCGGCCGTCTCGACATAGCGCGTCTTTTCGATGCGCGGCGCCTCGCAGAGTGCGAGCAGTTCGCGCGCATCGGGGAGCGGGATCGCATACTCGTATTCGGCGCGCACGGCGCCGCGGTTCTCTCCCTTGATCGTCAGGAATCCGCGGCTCCCCGCGATGCGAACCCGCACCGTCCGCTTCGGATCGCGCGAGAGATAGCCCTGTGCGATCTCCGTTCCGCTGCCGCTCGGCCGAAAATCGCCGCGCACCTTGAATTTTCGTTCGATTTCCACCCCCATGGAGCCCACTCCTCTCTGTATTCTTATCGAAGTATACCTTGCATATTCCGCCCGTTTGCTATATATTATGTGGTACTGAACGGATGAACATGCGATTTGTTTCCCAGCGGGACAAATTGATGCTCTTCATTGTATCAGTGCTTCCTCAAGAACGCAACCGCGCGGCGCTGAATACATGCGTCCGCATCCGGCAGGTAGGGAATATGCCGACAAAGGGAGGAAAGGACCGATCCCGCATTGACGAAACTACCACCTAAGAAATTATCATCGAAACCGAAGAAAAGAGTCTGGCCATATGTCGTTCTCGGCACGATTTTCATCTTTGTTCTGGCGGCCATCGCGGGCGCATTTTTCGCCCAAAGCAGTCTGCTCGACCGGGCAAAGACAACGGAACAAAAGGAGGAACTGCTCACCGCAAAGGACAAAGCGACCATCATGATCATGGGCGTGGATGAGCGCAGCGACGATGTCGGGCGCAGCGACACGCTGATGGTCGCGACCATCGACCCGGCGCGCAAGGAGGCTGCGCTTCTCTCCATCCCGCGCGACACGCGCGTCGCGATCCCGCGCAACGGCTACGACAAGATCAACGCAGCCTATGCCTACGGCGGCGAGCAGCTGACGCAGCGGACGGTCGAGGATTTCCTCGGCATCCGTATCGATCACTATATCATCGTCAACATCCACGCTTTTCAAAAGATCGTCGACGCCATCGGCGGCATCGATATCGACGTGGAGAAGCGGATGTACTACGAGGACCCGTGGGATGACGACGGGGGACTCATCATCGACCTGCGCCCCGGCATGCAGCATATGGACGGCAAGACCGCCGTCACCTACGTGCGCTACCGTGACGAGGAGGGCGATATCGGCCGCGTCAAGCGCCAGCAGAAATTCATGCGCGCCTGCATGGACGCGGTGACAACGCCCGCCATCCTGCCGCGTCTGCCGGGCATTATCGCAAGCGTCATCGACAGCGTCAAGACGGACCTCAGTGTCCGCCAGATGCTCGAGTTCATCGGCACGCTGAAGGAATCGCAGGCGAAGGGCCTCCGGACCGAGATGGTCCCCGGCCGGCCGCTCTACATCAATGAGATCAGCTACTGGATCCCCGACATGGGCCAGCTGCGCCGCTCGATGGTCGACCTCCTCGGCGTCACTCTCACCGCGAATGAGCGCAGCCGCATGGAACGTGCCGTACGCGAGTACGAGGACTCCATCCCCGCCGATGCGGCCGAGATCCCCGCGGGCGACACCTCCGTCGGACGCGCCGTCAGCTCCGACGAAGCGCGCAGCCGCAGGGACGACAAAGACGGGGACGAGGAGCGCGGCCGCTCGGGCACATCCTCTGAGCGCCGCTCCGGCAGCGACCGCGCGCGGACAGGCGATACGAATGCATCTTCGCCGCCCCGCAGCTCGGGTGCCGGGACATCCTCCGACACGAGCAGGCGGCACGCGAGCACCCGCCAGAACGATGCCCCCGCCGCACAGAGCGGCAGGACGGGCGGTTCCGATGGGGCGCCGACCCGCGGCGGCGGCTCTGCAGGCAAGCAGGAGTGATAGGTTCCTCCTGCCGCCTACACCAGCTTTCCCAAACATTATATATATGGACAGCGCGCACAGCGCCGCCGTCCGACAAAGAGCAGCGGGAAACGCCTGAGCGATTCCCCGGAGAAAGGAAGATTCATCATGGCAAGTAAATTTGACGCAGAGGCACTCGAGCTCCACAAGAGCCATCACGGCAAGCTGGCAACCGTCCCGACCGTGCCCCTCGGCTCGCGCGACGACCTCAGCCGCGCCTACACGCCGGGTGTCGCGGCGCCGTGCCTTGCAATCAAGGAGAAGCCCGAGACCATCTACGACTACACAACGAAGGGCAATATGGTCGCCGTCGTCACGAACGGCACCGCCGTCCTCGGTCTCGGCAACATCGGCGCGGGCGCAGGACTTCCTGTCATGGAGGGCAAATCCATTCTCTTCAAGGGCTTCGCCGGCGTCGACTCCGTTCCCGTCTGCGTGGACAGCCCGAAGGTCGAGGACGTCGTCAAGGTCTGCCAGCTCATCGCGCCGACCTACGGCGGCATCAATCTCGAGGACATCAAGGCGCCGCAGTGCTTTGACATCGAGAACGAGCTGAAGAAGACGCTCGACATCCCCGTCTTCCACGACGACCAGCACGGCACGGCGATTGTCGTTGTCTCTGCCCTGCTCAACGCATACAAGTACCTCGACCGCGACTTGAAGACCGCGAAGATCGTCATCAACGGCGCAGGTGCTGCGGGTCAGGCCATCGCACGCCTCCTCTTCGCCTACGGCGCAAAGACCGTCGTCCTCTGCGACACCACCGGTGCCATCTACGAGGGCCGCAAGGAGAACATGAACCCGTACAAGGAGAGCATCGCCAAGGTCTCCAACCTCCAGAAGGAGCACGGCACGCTCGCCGAGGTCGTCAAGGGCAAGGACATCTTCATCGGCGTCTCCGCACCTGGCAGCCTCACACAGGACATGATCCGGACCATGAGCCCCGCGCCCGTCGTCATGGCGATGGCGAACCCCGTGCCCGAGATCCTGCCGGACGAGGCAAAGGCCGCGGGCGCACGCATCGTCTGCACCGGCCGCTCGGACTTCCCGAATCAGGTCAACAACCTGCTCGCCTTCCCGGGCATCTTCCGCGGCGCGCTCGACGTGCGTGCGAAGGAGATCAACGAGGAGATGAAGATCGCTGCTGCCGGTGCCATCGCATCCCTCATCCCGGAGTCTGAGCTCAACGAGACCAACATCATCGCGAGCCCGCTCGACCCGCGTGTCGCGCCGACCGTCGCCGCCGCCGTCGCAAAGGCAGCGCTCGACACCGGTGTCGCACGCCGCACCGACCTCACGCCCGAGGACGTCGCCGCACACACGCGCGAACTACTCGGAAACGCGGCACGCTGAGCCCATACAAAAACGAAAAAATGCCGCCGAAGGCAATGGATCCTTCGGCGGCATTTTTTTGTTCACCAGCAGCGCCTTTTTCTGTGTCTGCGATAGGCACACCTGCTCCCACTTCGTCAAGCACGCGCGAATCGCTCCCAGATCTCCCGATAGGCGTGCTCCACATCGCGCACATAGCCGCGCGCATCGGTCAGCGGCGCGCGCCCGAGAATCGCACGCAGATTCCTCCGCAGGATGCGCAGCGTGTCGGGCGCAGAGGCGAGGGCCGCCGCGATCCGCACGTAGTCCTCGGGCGACGCGGCGATGAGCTCGGGCAGGTTCGCATTGGCGAGCAGGCTCTCTCCGAAGCGCGCTCCGTGGCTCGTCCCGCGGAGCGTCACAACCGGCACGCCCATCGCGAGCGCCTCACAGGTCGTGATGCCGCCCGTATAGGGGAACGTATCGAGCGCAATATCCACATCCGCGTACTCTGAGAGATGCGCGCGGCTGAACCCGCGCATCTCCGTGCGCTCCATCGGAATGCCCGCGCGCGCAAAACGTTCCGCTGCGATCTCCCGCCCCTCGGCGCTGTCAAAGAGTTTGCTCTTGACGAGGAGACGCGCTCCGGGCACAGCCTCCAGCACGCGCTGCCAGAGTGCAAGCACCTCGTCCGTCGCCTTGCTGAAATTGTTGAAGCTGCCGAACGTTGCACAGCCGCGCCGCTCCATCGGCAGCGGGGCGACATCCGGCAGATCCGCGCGCAGCGTATAGCAAAAGTGGCTGTGCGGCAGGCGGATGATCTCCTCCGTAAAGGATTCGTCCGCCGCGCCTGCAGTGTCCACATACACATCCGAGAGCATGTAGTCCACGGCAGGCAGTCCCGTCGTATTGAAATAGCCGATGCCCGTCACCTGCACCGGTGCGGGCTTATGCGCGAGCACGGGCAGGCAGTTGTCCTGCGTATGCCCTGCCAGATCGACGAGAATATCGATCTCGTCGCGCCGCACGAGCGCTGCCGCCTCCTCTGCCGTCATGCCGCGGATATTCCGCCATGCATCGGCTGCTGCGCGCAGCCGCCGGGAGGTTTCGTCCGCGGCGCAGTTCGCATAGCAGTACACCGAGAATGCCGTGCGGTCAAAGAACTGCAGGAGCGGCTGCAGCAGCGTCGCCACCGGATGCGTGCGCAGATCGGGCGAGATGTAGCCGATGCGGATGCGGTCGTGCCCGCGCACATCGTCCTCTGGAGAGGAGAGTGGCAGCACATCGGCGTAAAGGGCGGCATATCCGCGCGCAAGCCCCGCATACGCCGCGCGCCGGTGCGCCGGCAGATAGTTTGCGGCAAAGAGCGCATTGCTGTACTCGACGGCCTTCTTTTCCCGCTCCGTCTCGAGCTGGCTGGAGGAGAGGAACGCCGCGACGGCGTCCTCGACTGCGCCCGCGCGGCTCAGCGCGGCGCCGAGGAGACTGTATGCGCTCGCGAGAAAGACCGTGCAGTAGGCGCGGCTCTCTTCCTCTGCGGCGATGCGCTCCTTCAGCCGGGCGATCAGTGCATGGAGATGCGCGATCTCCGCTTGGATCTTTCCCTCCGCGCGGTCGATGTAGATCTCCTGCCGCGCTGCGCCTGCATGCGCCGGATTTACCGTGCGGATGCGGGCGATCTCCGCACGCGCCTCCGCATAGGAGCCGCATGCAGTCAGGGCGGCCGCACGGATATAGCGCATCTCGGCATCCTCGGGCAGAGCCGCGAGCAGCTCCCGTGCTACCTCCGCCGCACGCACATATTCCTTTGCCTCGTAGAGCTCGTTTGCACGCAGCAGAATCGCCCGCCGCAGCTCCTGCATATCCTCCACATCGTCCCTCCTCTTTGCCGTTCCTCCGCTGTTTATTCGACGAGCGGACGCAGAATCCCTTTTCGCATGCCCTTCCATACGGCGCTGCACGCCCCAAGATTTTCCGAAAAAAGCGGCTGGATGCCAACGATATCGCCTGCTGTTGACAGCAAATGAAAGAAGGCCGGAAATTTACGCCGATATTTTTTGACAGAATGGGGCAGCCCCTCTCAAAACATAGACTTTTCCCCGCGAAAATGCTATAATCATCATGTTCTACTATGAAATAAACACGGAGAGGTGACATTTTGGATTTGGATTTTGGACAGGGGCGCATTGTCCCGGTCAATCTCGAACACGAGATGAAAAACTCGTACATCGACTACGCGATGAGCGTCATCGTCGCACGCGCGCTGCCCGATGTGCGCGACGGCCTGAAGCCGGTGCACCGCCGCATCCTCTACGCGATGCAGGGCTCCGGCATGACGAGCAGCAAGCCGTACAAGAAATCGGCGCGCATCGTCGGTGAAGTGCTCGGTAAATATCACCCGCACGGCGACAGTTCCGTCTATCATGCCATCGTCCGTATGGCGCAGGATTTCTCCATGCGCTACATGCTCGCGGACGGACACGGCAACTTTGGCTCCGTTGACGGCGACTCGGCCGCGGCCATGCGCTACACCGAGGTGCGCATGTCAAAGATCGCCGAGCTCATGCTGCGCGATATTGACAAGGAGACCGTCGACTTCATCGACAACTACGACGGCTCAGAGAAGGAGCCGTCCGTGCTCCCGGCGAAGTTCCCGCAGCTCCTCGTCAACGGCACCGCGGGCATCGCCGTCGGCATGGCGACCAACATCCCGCCGCACAACATGGTCGAGGTCATCAACGGCACGCTGATGCTCATCGACAATCCCGAGACCACCATCGAGGAACTCATGGGCGTCATCAAAGGCCCCGATTTCCCGACCGCGGGCCTCATCCTCGGCACCGAGGAGATCCGCAAGGCGTATACGACCGGCCGCGGCGTCATCAAAATGCGCGCACGCGCCCACATCGAGACGATGAGCAGCGGAAAGCCGCGCATCCTCGTCACGGAGCTCCCGTATCAGGTCAACAAGGCGCGTCTCATCGAGAAGATCGCCGAGCTCGTCCGTGACAAGCAGATCGACGGCATCACAGATCTGCGCGACGAGTCCGACCGCAGCGGCATGCGCATCGTCATCGAGCTGCGCCGCGACAGCGCGCCGAACGTCATCCTCAACCAACTGTACAAGCACACGCAGCTGCAGGACAGCTTCGGCGTCATCATGCTCGCCCTCGTCGACGGCCAGCCCGTCATCATGAACCTCAAACAGATCCTCGGTCACTACATCAGCCACCAGGAGAACGTCATCACGCGGCGCACGCAATACGAGCTCGCAAAGGCCGAGGCACGCGCCCATATCCTCGAGGGACTCACCATCGCCCTCGATCATCTGGACGCCGTTATCACGACCATCCGTGAGAGCCGCACGGCAGACATTGCACGCACGGCCCTCATGGACGGCTTCAAACTCACCGAGAAACAGGCACAGGCTATTCTCGATCTGCGTCTCCAGCGCCTCACGGGCCTCGAACGCGAGAAGATCGAGGAGGAGTATCAGGAAGTGCTGCGGATGATCGAGGAGCTGAAGGGCATCCTCGCCGACCGCATGAAAGTCCTCGCCATCATCAAGGACGAGCTCATCGAGGTGCGCGACAAGTACGGCGACGAGCGCCGCACCGAGATCACCTTCGATGCGAGCGAGATGGACATCACCGACCTCATCGCCGAGGAGGATGTCGTCGTCACCCTCACCATGAGCAACTACATCAAGCGCATTCCGCTCGACACCTACCGCCGGCAGCGGCGCGGGGGCGTCGGGGTCAAGGGCATGGGGACGAAGGAGACCGACATCGTCAGCGACCTCCTCATCACCACGACGCACCATGACATCCTCTTCTTTACCAACCGCGGGCGCGTCTTCGTCCTCAAGGCGTACGAGATCCCCGAGAGCGGCCGCCAGGCGAAGGGAACAGCCATCATCAACCTCCTCGCCGTTGAGGCGGACGAGCGCATCACTGCCGTCATCCAGGTGCGCGAATTCAAACCTGACCGCTTCCTCTTCCTCGGCACGAAGCGCGGCGTTGTGAAAAAGACCCCGCTCGCCGAATTTGCAAACATCCGCAAGAGCGGCCTGAAGGCCGTCAACCTTGACGAGGAGGACGAGCTCATCGGCGTGAAGTTCACCGACGGCGAGAACCGCATCATGCTCGGCACGCGCCTGGGCAAGGCGATCGCCTTCCCCGAGAGCGGCGTGCGCTCCATGGGACGCGTCACGCGCGGCGTACGCGGCATCATGCTCGCCGACGGAGATGAAGTCGTCGCGATGGATATTCTAAAGAGCGACTCCGAAGTGCTCACCGTCACCGAGAGCGGCTACGGCAAGCGCACCGCAGCGGGGGAATACCGCACGCAGACCCGCGGCGGCAAGGGCCTCATCAACATGAAGGTCACCGAGAAGACCGGTCCCGTCGTCGGCATCCGCGTCGTACGCGAGGATCAGGAGCTCATGCTCATCACCACCGAGGGCATCGTCATCCGCACCTCCGTCAACGAAATCTCGCGCATCAGCCGCAACACGCAGGGCGTCCGGCTCATGACCATCGCCGAGAACGACCGCGTCGCATCAATGGCGACGATGAACCGCATCGTCGACACACCGAGCGAGTAAATAAATCTGCATACAAAACGCTCTGTTTCTCCTGATGAGAAACAGAGCGCTTTTTTGTGCAAATTTTATTCCACGCGAATTTTAAAAATCCCCTTTTTCAGCGGAGCGGGCGCGTCCGTCATCACGCCGGAGCGGTGCACATCCTCCGGAAAGCAGATGAGAAAGTCGCCGGGGCGCATCACTGCAGAGGATGCTGCGTCGCCCTCGGCAGGCGTGAAATCCCTGTCCTTCTCATAGGCGCCCGTCTGCATGCGCTCAATCGGGCTGACATCGATGCGCTCCGTTCCCTCAGCGAGAACATGAATATCGATATAGGAGCGGTGCGCCTCCCAGATCTTCTCCTCAGAGGGTCCTGTTGTATAGTGCGCGATGTTCACATAGAGCGCATCCCCGTCGATCTCATTGCGCCCCGTCGGGAGCGCTGCGAGATCGTGCGTCCGCGCGAAGGAGAGCGCCTTCTGTATGGCGGGAGGCAGGAATGCATAGGTCTTTTCGTGATGGATGCTGCCGTAGATCATTGTTTTTCTCTCCATTTCGAAGTAATTTATTTATTTTATTTTCTATTTATAACAAAATATTATTTATTTTTCCCTATTGTTTTTATTTTACGGATCAATGCACATGGAATCATCGATGCTTAGAATATAACACCATCGAGGACAAATCACAATTGTTTTCGTAAGATATTTCAAAGCAAAACTGCCATACGGATGGAGCTCCGCATGGCAGTTCCTCTTTGAAATTACAGCAGCTCCCGCAAGACCTCCGCAATATCCCCATCGATCACGATGCTCCGCGCGGCGATCGCATCCGGTACATATGCCATTCCCTTATTGATCGAGACGAACGTCACATCCGCGCGCGACGCCGTCATGCGCCAGAACGGATACTTGATGATGCCGGGCGTATTCGCCCCGACCCCGAGCTCGAGGAGGAGCATCCGCCGTCCCTCACTGCGCACGAGCCAGTCCTCATAGCGCGCAGCAGCGGCATGCCAGCCTGCATCCTCCACGAAGGATGCATCCGCGCGCAGATTCGTCGTCATCTCTGTGCCGTCGTCCGGGCAGTACGGGATGAGATACGCCGGCACCTCCATCAAAGGCACACCGTCCTCCGGCAGGAGAAGTGCTCCGTTCGGCGCAAATGTGAATCCCTGCGCCCTGAGCATCGCGCGTACCTGTTCCTCGTTGTCATACGTTCTTCCTGCCGATGCGCCCGCAGGCCTGCTGCTCTGAAAGAGCCCGAAATCTCCCTGCGTATAGAAGAGACGCTCCTTGTCAAATCCCGTGCGCTGAAAGGCATGATCGACATTCGTCGTGAGGACGAAATAATCCCGCCCCGCAGCGAGGCGGAGCAGGTTCGGATAGACATCGCTCTCCGGCATCGGCGCGTAGCGGTTGATGTAGATGCTCCGGCTCCACCAGGCCCAGAACAGTCCGCGCGTCGGGAACGGGTAGAATCCGCCCGTGTAGATGTCATTGATGCCGAAGCGCTCATGAAAATCCGAAAAATATTTTAAAAACCGCGCCCCGCCGTATTCGTAGCCGGCCGCCGCCGACAATCCTGCACCCGCGCCGATGAGAATGCATTTGGCAGAGGCGAGGGCGTTTTTCAGTTTCGCAATGCCTTCTTTCATGACAGCAGTCTTTCGTAAATCATGCGGTCCTCGTCTTTGAAGACGTTGAATACCACGCGTTCCATTGATTTATTCTGCGCGAGAAACGCCCGCACCTCGCGTACGGCGATCTCAGCCGCTTCTTTGTTTGGAAAATGAAACTCTCCGGTTGAGATGCAGCAAAAGACGATGCTCCTGAGGCCATGCTCCGCCCCGAGATGCAGACAGGAGCGATAGCAGGAGGCAAGGAGCTCCCTGTGTTCATCCGTCAGGGCCCCGCTGACGATCGGTCCGACCGTGTGGATGTCATGGCGCGCAGGGAGATTGTACCCCTGCGTGATCTTCGCCGTGCCCGTCTCCTCCGGATGCCCCTGGCGCTCCATGAGCGCGGCGCATTCCGCGCGCAGCTGCAGACCCGCTGCGCTGTGAATCGCGTTGTCGATGCAGCGGTGGCAGGGGATGAAGCAGCCGAGGAGAGCCGCGTTCGCCGCGTTGACAATCGCATCCGCAGAGAGGCGCGTGATGTCACCCTGCCAGAGGGTAATGCGCTCATTCGATGGGGCGGTGGACAGTGCCGTCACATCGATGACGCCGCGCTCCTCCCGCTCTGCGGCGAGCAGTTCATCCTGCAGGCGCACGAACTCCTCTGTGAGCGGCAGGGGAGGACGGACATTCATGAGCGCACGCAGCAGATTCCGCTGCGCTTCCTCCGTCTCTCCGACCCCCGCCGCCTGTCTGCGATACTCCGGCATCTCTGCGAGGAGCATCGCATTCAGCTTTTGAATGAGAGCAAGGGACATCGAACCACCTCCTTCATAGATTTTTGATCACATTTACGCCTGCACGAGAGACACGCGCTCACCGATATGCGCCCCGCTCTCGATCAGGTCGGCCATCCCGAGTGCATAGTCCGCATAGCTGATGATACTCTCGCCCGCCGCGCTCAGCGTCAGCTCCTCGCCGCCGAGGATATACCTGCCCGTCTTTGCCCCGCCGGCACGGAAGTCCGCTGCGGGGCTCACAAAGACCCACTTCGCATCCGTGCGGGAGCGGAGCGCCGCCAGCTCCTCCGTCTGCGCCTTCGCCAGCGCATAGAACTCCGCCGGGAATTCCGGGGTATCGAGCAGCTGCACACGATGCTCCGGATCGACATAGAGACTGCCCGCACCGCCGACAATATAGAGGCGCGTCTTCGTACCCGCGACGAGATCCGCGAGATGCTGGCTTGTCTTTGTATGCATCGGCAGCGTCTCCGGCGTATACGCGCCGAACCCGTCCACGACCGCATCAAATCCTGCCAGATCGTCCTTCGTCAGGTCCATGATGTCCTTCTGTACGAAATTCTTTGCTGCACTTTTGTTCTCGCTGCGTGCAAATGCCGTCACCTCATGTCCGCGCGCGATCAGTTCGCTGATGACTGCACGGCTTGCCTTCCCGTTCGATGCTGCAACTGCGATTTTCATATGAAATACCTCCATAAACATTTAGTAATTATCTCTATTACAAAATGAGTATAGCATATAAAAATCATAATTTCAATAGGTACAATAAAACTTTTTGAAAAAAGAAAAAGGACGATGCTGTAAGCCAACGCCCTCAAAAGAAATGAGATTACAAACTCGAAATTGATGAAACACGCAGATCGTCACCCGCCTGCTCAAATGTGATGACAAGATCCTGCGTGAAGTGTGCGGTCAGCGTATTGCCGTCCCAATCGTACGGCGTGCGGTTCCACAGGAGGAACGCCTCGGCAAAGATGCGATGATCGACCTCGTACTGCTCGAGGCACTGCGTCAGAAGAGAGACGAAACGCGGAAAATCGACGGGCGCAAAGACCTCCTCCGGCACGCCGCTGACCGCAACAAAAATCGCACCTCCCTCGTGCGGACAGCGGTAGTAGGCAAAATGATCTGCAATCCCGCAGGCTGCAATGGAGAGATTGTGCCCACTCAATGTATCGTTCAGATCGAACTCTGCTGCTGTCAGAGCCTCCAGATGCCATTCCTCGCCGTATGCCTTTGTCTCATTGGCAAGACGGATGATCTCGTCGGGGAAATGATTGATGTTTTCCCATCCCCAGAGCCATGTGCCGCTCGACTTGGATGCACTTCCAATGAACTGAATCGGATACTCCCGCATACCGAAGAATATAACGCCGCGCCCAAGGTCGATGTTCCAATTCTCATTCTGCACCACAAGCTCGCCGCAGGCATTCTGGACGCACATCATCTTGCCGAGGCACGCAGAAAAAACATCACGCCAGTCGCTCCGATCCACCAAAAGCCGATCAAAAAATTTCTTCATATCCATTTTTCTTCAAAAAAGGGAATCTGTTTGCATGACAGATTCCCTTATCTTTAAATATCCAGATTGCGCACGAGACGTGCATTCTCCTCGATGAACTGACGGCGCGGCTCGACCTTGTCGCCCATGAGGATGGTGAAGAGCTCGTCCGCCGCTTCCGCATCCTCCGCTCCGACCTGCAGCATGGTGCGGCCCTCGGGATTCATCGTGGTCTCCCAGAGCTGCTCGGGGTTCATCTCGCCGAGACCCTTGTAGCGCTGGATGGTCACGCCGTCGCGCCCGATCTCATCGAGCTTCTTTGCCTGCTCCTCGTCGGAGTAGGTGTAGAAATGCTTCTTGTCCTTGCGGATCTGATAGAGCGGCGGCTGCGCGATATAGACGTGTCCGTGATCGACGAGCGGCTTCATGTAGCGGTAGAAGAACGTGAGGAGCAGCGTGCGGATATGCGCGCCGTCAACGTCCGCATCCGTCATGATGATGATCTTGCTGTAACGCCGCTTCGAGAGGTCGAACTCCTCGCCGATGCCCGTGCCGAACGCCGTGATCATCGTACGGATCTCAGCGTTTGCAAAGATCTTGTCAAGGCGCGCCTTCTCGACGTTTAGAATCTTGCCGCGCAGAGGCAGGATCGCCTGGAACCTGCGGTCGCGTCCCTGCTTGGCCGAGCCGCCCGCGGAGTCGCCCTCGACGATGTATATCTCGCACTGATCGGGGTCCTTCACGGAGCAGTCGGCGAGCTTGCCCGGCAGGCTCGAGACCTCGAGTGCATTCTTGCGCCGCGTGAGCTCACGCGCCTTGCGCGCTGCCTCGCGTGCGCGCGATGCCATGAGGCCCTTTTCGAGCACCTTCTTCGTAATGGCAGGGTTTTCCTCAAAGTATTCGGTGAGTCCCTCGGTGACGATGGAGTCCACGATGCCGCGCACCTCGGAGTTGCCGAGCTTCGTCTTGGTCTGGCCCTCGAACT